>ERZ809504.44-NODE-44-length-18368-cov-6.339267_pt1 | contig 18368 bp, 15 predicted proteins | sample MGYA00521273_ERZ809504 | MGnify/ENA primary metagenome ERZ809504 (study PRJEB31581, sample SAMEA3312979) | metagenome | study: EMG produced TPA metagenomics assembly of the PRJEB8939 data set (Metagenomic analyses of Rumen microbiomes reveals...
AGCTATCCTTGGGGCGCTTGACAGTTTTATATTCTTCAATTGTTATCAAGTCAGCAAAAGCCTGAAGGGGATGGACGGTCGCCGTCTCCATGGCAAAGACAGGCTTACCACTGTATTTAATAAACTGGTTCAAGACGGTCTCTGCATAGTCGTACTCACGGTCTGTCAGTCCGGCAAAGGAGCGTACCCCGATCATATCGCAATAACAGCCCATTACGGGGATGGCCTCCAACAGATGCTCGCTCTTGTCACCATCCATAATGACACCTCGCTCTGTCTCCAGTTTCCATGCACCGGCATTCACGTCAAGCACGATGACGTTCATACCGAGATTCATGGCTGCCTTCTGTGTGGACAGACGGGTACGCAGGGAGTTATTGAAGAATATCATCATCAAGGTCTTGTTCTTACCTAGATGCTGATATTTAAAACGATCGTTCTTAATCTCTTGTGCCTCCGCGAGTGCTTTCTCCAGAGGACCAATGTCTTCTACGTTGATAAAGGTTTTCATATATTGTAGATATTTTGTTATTCCGATAATTCGAATCAGGGGCGTGTTTGTCCTTCGCCTTCGATTAACCATTTATAAGTGGTGATTTCCTCAAGTGCCATAGGACCACGAGGACCAAGTTTTTGAGTGGAGATACCAATCTCTGCACCCAGTCCGAACTGAGCACCATCTGTGAAGGATGTCGGAGCATTCCAATAGACACAGGCAGCATCTACCTGCTGCTGGAAAATCCTTGCGCTCTCTTCATTCTGCGTGATGATGGCTTCACTATGTCCCGAACCATATTGGTCGATATGCGCCAATGCTTCATCAAGAGAGGTAACGGTCTTAATAGCCATCTTATAGTCCATGAACTCCGTACCAAAAGAATCCTCAGTGGCAGGACGAAGCAAGATACTCGGATAGTGTCCTGTAAGTATCTGATAAGAAGGAGCATCAGCATAGAGCGTGACCTTATGGTCATGCAATGGTTTCATCAACTTCACCAGATCACCCAGTCGCTTCTCATGGATAATGAGACAGTCAAGGGCGTTACAGACACTGACACGACGGGTTTTCGCATTGCATACGATCGCTTTACCCATCTCTAAGTCGGCATCCTTGTCGAAATAGGTATTGACAACGCCTGCTCCTGTCTCGATGACGGGAATACGGGCAGTGTCACGGACAAAGTCAATCAGACGGCGACCGCCTCTCGGGATACAAAGGTCAATATATCCGACGGCATTCAGCATCTCGCCAGTAGCCTCGTGAGTGGCAGGCAATAAGGTGACGACATCGGGGTTCACATCAAAACGTTCCAAGACCTCATGAATCAGTTCCACAGATGCCTGATTCGACAAGTCTGCATCGCTGCCCCCTTTCAATACACAGGCATTACCGCTTTTAAAACAAAGCGAGAACACGTCGTAGGTTACATTAGGGCGTGCCTCATAAATCATGCCGATCACTCCAAAGGGAACGGATACCCGACAAAGTCGCAAACCGTTTGGCAGTGTCTTTTTTTTCGTAACATGTCCTAAAGGACTAGGTAGTGAGGCGACATTGCGCATGTCGTCAGCTATATCATCGAGCCGTTTCTCTGTTAGTTGCAGACGGTCATAAAGGGGATTCTTGGGATCCATCTTCGCCAAGTCTTTCTCATTGGCAGCAAGGATACGTTCTTTGTAGTCCACGATAGCATCAGCAACAGCGAGAAGAATCTCGTTTCGTTGTGTGTCAGTGAGTCGTGCAAGTCCTTTACTTGCAGCTTTGACATTTTTAAAGGCTTCTGTCAGATTCATAGTTGTTTGGCTAAAAATTCAGTGTGTGGTATTTCTTGCGGATGTTGTACCAAGTCAATCAGGATATTGTCACGCTCGCCATTGGCAATAATGACACGGATACCATCTTGGGAAATCTTACATGCCGTCATATATTTGGAATGCATCCCCCCGCGTCCAAAAGCACTCTTCTCTGCTTGAATATACTGACTGAGATCTGTACCTGGCTCTACATTACGAATCAGTTGCGATGCTGGGTCATCGGGATGTCCGGTGTAAATACCATCAATATTGGAGAGTAGGACCAGTGTGTCGGCATTCATCATACGTGCGATAAGTCCTGACAACTCGTCATTATCGGTAAACATCAACTCAGTGACACTGACAGTGTCATTCTCGTTGACAATAGGTAATACGTCATTCTCCAACATGACGGTCATACAGGCACGTTGGTTCTCGTACTGCTCACCAGGTTCGAAATTCTCCTTCATGGTGAGCACTTGTCCTACATGCATGTGATATTCCCTGAACAAGTCGTAATAAAGTCCAATGAGTTTCGCCTGACCAAGCGCGGAGAAGAGTTGTCGCTGCTCTACAGAATCCATGTCATGGTCGACTTTCAGTTCTCCTCTCCCAGATGCCATTGCACCAGAGGAGACCAGTATCACCTCATAGTCTTGCTGACGCAGCCAGGCAATCTGGTCGACCAATGCCGACATACGGGTGACATCGAGCTTGCCATCAGGACGTGTCAGTACGTTGGAACCTACCTTCACTACGATACGCTGTCTCATTGCTTCTTGTCTTTATTACGAATCTCTACTCGGCGGATCTTACCACTAATCGTCTTTGGCAGCTCATCAACGAACTCGACGATACGGGGATATTTATAAGGAGCAGTCTCTTTCTTGACATGTTGCTGTAACTCTTTCACCAAGTCATCACCTGCCTTGTCTTTCCATTCCTTACCTAAGACGACGGTGGCTTTTACCACCATGCCACGGATGTCATCGGGGACACCTGTAATCGCACATTCTACCACAGCAGGATGTGTCATGAGAGCACTCTCTACCTCAAACGGGCCAATGCGGTAGCCACTTGATTTGATGACATCGTCAATACGTCCCTCAAACCAGTAGTAGCCGTCTTCGTCACGCCATGCCATATCACCTGTATGGTAGATGCCATCATGCCATGCTTCCTTTGTCAATTCCCGGTCACGGTAGTATTCCTTGAAGAGTCCGATAGGCTTTTGGTCACCTACCCGTACGACAATCTCTCCTTTTTCACCGTCCTCGCAAGGAGTACCATCGGCACGTAGAAGGTCAATATCATATTGTGCATTAGGAATACCCATACTTCCAGGTTTAGGCTTCATCCATGGGAAGGTTCCAAGTGTCATGGTTGTCTCTGTCTGTCCAAAACCTTCCATCATCTGAATACCAGTTTTCTCCTTGAATTTATCAAAGACAGCGGGATTCAGTGCCTCACCGGCAGTGGTACAATATTCCAATGAGGAGAGATCGTATTTCGACAAGTCCTCACGAATCATGAAACGGTAGATAGTAGGAGGAGCACAGAAAGAGGTGACATGATATTTTTCAATCTGGCGAAGTAACGTGTCCGCGTTAAACTTCTCATGGTCAAAGACAAAGACGGTAGCACCGGCGAACCATTGCCCGTAAAACTTACCCCATACAGCCTTCCCCCATCCAGTGTCGGCAACGGTCAAATGTAGGGAACCTTCATGCAGATTATGCCAAAATACGCCCGTTGTCAGGTGCCCCATGGCATAGAGGTAGTCGTGGGCAACCATCTTAGGCTCACCACTGGTACCACTGGTGAAATACATCAGCATGGTGTCGTCATTATCATTGACAAAGGTGGGCTTGACAAATTTTGGAGCCTGTTCGACCTCTTTCAGGTAGTCGTGCCAGGTGATAGTTCCTATAGTACCTATAGTCTCTATAGTTTCTCCTACTACTAGGACATTCTTTACTGTCGGACTCTCGGGGATGGCAAGCTTGATCTGTTCTGTGACGTATGCGTCATCTACACAGATAATCGCCTTGACAGAGGCGCGGGTATTGCGATAGACAATATCATGCTTAGTCAACATGTGGGTGGCAGGGATGACGATAGCTCCTATCTTGTGTAGGGCGAGCATAACGATCCACCATTCATAACGACGTTTCAGGATAAGCATTACGGGGTCGTTTTTGCCGATACCTAATGACTGCAGATAAGAGGCAGCCTGATCAGTCTGCTCCTTTAACTGAGCAAAGGTTGTACGAATCTCCTCACCTTGGTCATTGGTCCAAAGCAAGGCAAGTCCGTCGGGCTTTTCTTTTGCCCATTCGTCCATCACGTCATAGGCGAAGTTGAAGTTCTCTGGGATGATGAACTCCAAATGTTTGTTGTAATCCTCCACTGAGGAGAAGCTGGTCTGCTTCAAAAATCTTTCTATCATAGTCTTTGTGTTATTCTACTGTAAATGCGAGGAACTTCACCGCCTTGTTGCCAATGGCTAGCATGCCATGGGGTTTGGTGGAGTCGAAATAGATGCTGTCGCCTTCCTCCAGGACAATGGTCTTTCCCCCGATATAGAGTTCCATCGCTCCCTCCAGGACCATGTTGAACTCTTGTCCGGCATGGGTGTTCTTATAAATGGTACGAGCACCGGGCTTGGGCTCTACAGTGACGATGAAGACATCAGCTTTGTGGCCAACAAAGCCACCTACGAGGCTCTGGTACTTGTACGCTTTGGTACGCTCAATGGACATCCCTTGTCCTCTGCGTGTCACGTAGTACGATGTCATGTGCGGTGACTCCGCAAAGATCAGCTCTTCCGTAGACACACCGTATTTACGTGCAATTTTCATCAAGTTGGAAATAGTGATATCCATCTCACCAGCCTCTATCTTCTCATACTTCTCTGTGGAGATACCAATGGTTTCTGCCATCTCACTGACGGGGATGTCAAGTACGTCACGTAGTCCACGTAGCCGTTCCCCAATTTGTCTTAGTTGCTCATCCATATCTCTAAACTCTAAACATTCAACAATTAATTCATTTCGCTCCTGCTTTTAATCCTCGAATCACAGCGGATGTGAATCCTGCATGTTCCATCTCGTTGAGTCCCTTGATCGTGACACCGCCAGGGGTTGTTACAAGGTCGATGGCTGCCTCGGGATGTAGACCGCTAGACTGCAATAACTCTACAGCACCCTTCATGGTCTGCATCACAATCTGTTTCGCATCGTCAGCCTTAAAACCTAACTCAACACCTCCTTCTGAGGCAGCACGGATATAACGCATGGCATAGGCGATACCACAAGATGCTAATGTTGTGCCTGCGGCAAGGTGCTGCTCGTCGGTGATGATGGTCTGCCCCATCTCATCAAAGATATTCTTTACTAGTTCTGTTTGCTGTTGTGTCACAGCGTCACAGGGAACGATAAAGGTCATAGAGGCAAGTTGGGCGATGGCGATATTGGGAATCATCAGGAATAAAGGAGGACAGTCAGGTAACCATTCCTTGATTTTCGCAGAAGAAACACCAGCGGCAATGACGATGAGTATCTGCTTTTGAGGATTCAATACCTCTTTGATACCTGTCAGCACTTGCTCTACCAGCCATGGTTTTACACAGACACAGACAATGTCGGCATCTTGTGCCGCCATCTGATTGTCGGTAGTTACTGACACACTCTGTCTGGCAAATTTCTCCAACACTTGTTGTGATGGGTCTGCTACTGTAATATCTTCGTTTTTGAAGCGTTCACCCTTAATGAGCCCTTCTACCGTTGCACCACCCATGGCACCGGCACCTATCATTGTTATTTTCATAATGATGCTAATACTTTCTTTAGTTTTTCGATAAACAGGTCTGCCTCTGCCTTACTCAGACACAATGGGGGAAGCAGACGTAGGATATTCGTACCCGCACAACCAGTGAAACAGTGCTCTTGATAGATGAGTGGCTGGCGGATATCCTTATGGGGAATATCCAAGTCAATACCAATCATCAATCCACGACCACGGATATCTTGAATATGCGGACTATCAATAGCCTTCAGTTGCTCTATCAAATAATCTCCGACAATGCGGGCATTCTCCACCAGACCTTCCTGTTCAAAGACATCCAGTACGGAAAGGGCTGCCGCACAGGCAAGGTGGTTACCGCCAAAGGTTGTTCCTAGCTGTCCATAGACGGGCTTGAAATCGGGGCTGATAAGTACACCTGCCATTGGAAAACCATTGGCAATACCTTTTGCCACAGTGATGATGTCGGGCTTGATGTCTAGCCATTGGTGGGCGAAGAACTTACCACTTCGTCCGTAACCACACTGTATCTCATCGCAGATTAGGACAGTGTTATGCTCCTTGCAGAGTTTCTGTAGCCCTTGTGCAAACTCCTTCGTAGCGAGTTTGATGCCGCCCACCCCTTGGATGCACTCTAAGATGACGGCGCAGACATCTCCCTTCTGTAGCTCCTTCTCCCAGACAGGCAAGTCGTTTAAGGGTAGATAGGTGACATGACCGTTGTTGTTGATGGGGGCGATAATCTTGGGATTGTTCGTCACCTCTACGGCAAGACTGGTCCTTCCATGGAATGCTTTCTCTGCAGAGAGCACGCGGGTACGTCCATTGGTGAATGAAGCGAGTTTCAAGGCATTCTCATTCGCCTCTGCTCCACTGTTGATGAGGAACAACTGGTAGTCATCGTAACCGCTGATCTTACCTAAACGCTCTGCGAATTCTACCTGTAGCTTGTTGATGACGGAATTGGAATAGAATCCTATCTTGTTCAACTGTTCCGTTACTTTCTGGATATAATGAGGATGGGAATGCCCGATACTGATGACGGCATGACCGCCATACAGGTCAAGGTACTCCACTCCTTTGTCGTCCCAAACCTTACAACCCTGTCCCTTTACGATATTCACGTCAAACAGGGGATATACGTCAAATAGTTTCATGTCTAATACCTTATTTATAAATAACGATGCAAAGGTACGGTAAAATTCTCAGATATCCTCATGTTTTTGTCATCTTTTTATATAAAAATGACGGCAGAAGCCTCTTGCTCCTGCCGCCCGTTATTTTCCTCGGGGTATTTTTATTTAACAACAATCTTCCGTCCGTTGTTGATATAGATGCCGGGACGGGTGGGCATTCCGTTGAGTTTACGACCGGACAGGTCGTACCAGTTGTCATTCCGCAGGTTAGTCGGCATACGGGTATTGTTGATGCCAGTGGTAACAACCGTGAAGGTCTCTATCACTTTCTCGCTCCACGCACCTTTCGAGTCACCGACCAGCCATGTCAGTGTATGGTCTCCATCCTCCAGTGCCAGCGGCTCCAGGTCGATGACGAGCTGTCCGCTGTCGTCCGTGATGTCACCTGTGACGGCATGTTCTTTGTCATTGTCAATCCAGTACATGTACCTGGCGAGCGTGGCGGTAGGCGCAGGCAGCGGTGCCACATAGAAGGAACGAGCCATCTGGTTGCTCCAGATGCCCTTGTCATCCTGTACACGCATGGTCATCATGTGTAGACCGGCATCCAGCGCACTGATATCGATGACAGCGGGCGTGTCGTCAATGGTCTGTCGGTGAACGATATCACCGTCCAGCCAGAACTCCCGTTTCGTGATGGTTGTCGCATCGGTCTGAGCACCTGGAGCCACAAAGAACGTACGGCTCATCTGGTTGCTCCAGATACCGAGATCGTCCTTCACCCTCACGAGTACCTTATGCAGACCCGGTGCTAGGTCGCTGATGTCGATGACCTGTGAGTTGAGCGTGGTGTACTCCGACTTCTTCACACCGTCCAGCCAGTATTCGCAGACTGTCACGCTGGTGGCGTCGGTACGTCCAGGAGGCGACACGAAGAAGATACGACTCATCTGATTGCTCCAGATACCAAGATCGTCCTTCACGCGTACCATAATAGTATGGAGTCCCGGTGTAAGGCTGCTGATATCGATGGTCTGTATATTGAGCGTGGTGTATGCCGGCTTCTTCACACCATCCAGCCAGTATTCGCAGGCTGTCACGCTGGTGGCATCGGTACGTCCCGGAGGTGATACGAAGAAGATGCGCGCCACCTGGTTGCTCCACAGCCCGTTACTGTCTTTCACACGCACGGTGAGTGTGTGCAGACCGGGCTGGAGGGTACTGATGTCAATAGAAGCACCCGACGATAACGCCTGACGTGCATCTATCGTACCGTCTATCCAGTACTCGCCTCCTGCGATGGTTGTTTGTGCTGCAGCAGCAGTGCTGATAAACATCACCACGGCTAACAGCATTCCTTTGATTGCTTTTATCATCTGTTAGCGTATTTATGGAGTGATGTCTTACTTAGCGTGTCTCAGCATTGTAGGTCACCTTCAGGTTCGTGCCGTCGATGGTCACCTTCAGGTCCGTAACCAAGGGGGTGTGCGGTGTCTTGTTCCAATTGTAGTTACCACCATTGATGCCTACCTCTTTGCCATCGCTGCCAATGTAGGTTGCCTTGGCTTCGTCCGTAAGTTCGAAGGTGCGGGCATCGGAATAGGCAGTATTCTTTTGGTCAGCAAAGATACTCCCATCGACACTGAACCAGTTGTCGGAACTACCGGTAAACCCATCAAGGTTGGATCTATTTATGGTGCAGAATTGATAGGTTTGTGCGGGATTCGGATTAATCGGATAGACAGTGCTGTTCTGACAGCGGAACCTTGCTCCATCATGGTAAATAGCGTAAGTGCTGTTACCACAGAGGCAGTGGTTGATAACGACATCACTTTCATCTGAGAACACATTGTATCCGGTAATATATATAAAGCAATTTTGGAACAGTACCTTGTGTAGTTTCTGCATACCGCACCAAATATAGCATTGCGTAAAGGTAACATTGTCATTCTGTTCGGTAAAATTCAGCGACTTGCCATGCCACCAACATTTTACAAAGTCTAATCCGTCAATGGCTTTTGTTACATTTAGGTCACCTTCAAACCGAAGTCCTTCCATGTAAACACCGCCTGATGCACTGATGGTCTGTACACCGGTGATAGATGTCGCCTTGAGGCTGTTGTCAGATCCGCTGGTAGTTGGGGTAGAGTTCTCTGTCACCCATCCGGCACCATAGACCGCAACGGACTTACTGATCTCTGCTGCATTGAATGTACCGGACGACAGCGTGATAACACCACCGGCATCGGGTGCAGCCTCCAAAGCCTGTGCATATGCATCGGCACCATAGAAAATCTGGGCGTTGTCACCAACCTGCAGGATGGCACTGATTTCGTCAGTCACTTGTGCGTTGCCCACGACGGCGCAACACAACATTGCTAAGGTAAAAATAGTTTTCTTCATAATATATATAGGTTTTAGTTTAACTTGTTACACGCCTTAATTTTTGCAAATATAGTCATTCTTAGCTATTTTGCCACTAACAATTTTTGAAAATCGACTAACATGCAAAAATTATTAGTCATTTGTAGGATTTTCATCACTTTTTATTACCTTCTATTTCGGCTATAGGCGTTCAGTTGTTTGGCTGGAGCCGTTCAGTCGTTCGGCTGGAGCCGAACGGTTGTTAGGATGCCCCTTTCTCCCTGTTAGGATGCCCCTTTCTCCCTGTTAGGATGCCCCTTTCTCCCTGTTAGGATGCTCCTTTCTCCCTGTTAGGATGCCCCTTCACCTCTCTTAGGTTGTCTGTGCCTGTCATCCATTCCTTGGGAGTCTGTCCTGTTATTGCCTTGAAAGTGCGGAAGAAGGAAGTCTCGTTGGCAAAGCCAGACTTGAGATAGACCTCAGTCAATTTGATGTCCGGACGGGTACGCAGTAATTGTTTAGCATAATCGATGCGGTAGTTGTTGACAAACTGCGCGAAAGAACAGTCACGCATCGACTTCACACACCCTGAGATATTACGCTGATTGGTATTCAATGCGGCAGCCACATCGGAAACTTTCAACTCGCTGTTCAAGAAGAGTCTTTGATTTTCCATCAACAAGCAGATGCGTTGGATGAGTATCTCGTTGGGATTGATTGGAGGAGGTATGACCTTCTGTTGACGACGCTTCCTCATGACAACGAATAGCACGACAGCTATGACAGCCAATACAGCCAACAACACCCATAGCCACCATAACTGTTGATGATCGGCAGCGACTGATGTTGTGCCGACATGAAACAGATAGGCGGAACCGCTGGGCGAATAATTGTTATTGGTCTGGAAATTGACTCCTCCTACCATCACCAGATCACCATCGGGCGTTAACACAGGAAGCGAGCATACGTCAGGCAAGGGGTCAGTATAATATAAGGTGAGAGGGACACCCTTGTCAATGCGTTTGTTATAGTCGATGGCGAGGATATACTGGCGACAGTCCTTGTCGATGCCCATCATGTATCCCCGCTTTGCCTGACGGTCGACTACCACAGGGGTGTAATAGCGAATATCGCCCCACTGACTCTTTGTGGGAATGGGACAGGCAGTAGGCAACAGGGAGAAACTGGTGCCCTCGACATGGGCGATGGCTACCTGTCCGTCGCCGTTCTGCACAGGTATTAGATAGGCAAAAATACCTTTCTCTGTATTACCGATGAAACTATTGTCGCAATGATGTCCGAAGTCGAATCGCAAAGGACGCCATGTCTCTAACAAAGGAACGTGGAGGGTATCGCCATGCAGACGATCGACAATGCCGCTATGCAAAGGCTCACTATGAATGCCTGAACCTCCGAGAATGAGAATGTCATTCGGGGCGATGCGCAGCAGATGAGGGAGGGTACGCTCTTCTGTAACATTCTTGAAAAACGAGAACGTCTCCACTCCGTCGAAACGCTCAATAGCATCATCGTGATACCAGTTACCTGCTATATACACCTGACTACTGTCCAGCTCAATACCTGATGCCGACACACGCTTCTTATCCAGACAGCCGAAACCCGTAAAACTGTGGTCGGCGGGGTCATATTTCTCCACGACAAAGGTCTGACCGATGCCCAAGTGCTTCTCAAAACCTCCTGCAATGAGTACTTTCCCCGATTTCAACGGGACAGTTAAGCCGCCGTCGTGCGCATAGACCATCTGCATCAGATGCCATTCACCGTCTTTGTAATATTCTGCGGTGGGAGTGGGGATGAAACCGGAGGTATGTCCTCCTATCACCGTCAGTTCCCCATTTATATAAAAGGTGGAGTGCCCACTGCGGGGAACATGAAGACTGGCAAGCCGTTCTGCCACGATCTTTACCTGCCGGAACATGGCACCCTCGCTGTCAGAGCTGGCATATAATGTTGAGGGCAGTGTCACCAGGCAGAGGTACACTAAAAGGTGATGGGTGATATGGCGTATCTTTGTCTTCATCGTTGCAAAGATACTAAAATCAAATGGACAAAGACTTACAAAATCGGAAAAAAGACTAACAATACAGAAATTGTTAGTCTTTCCTCCTTCGTTAGATTTAGAATGCGGAAGCTTTCAGATTCAGTCCTGCAGTCTCGTTGATACCGAACATGAGGTTCATATTCTGTACTGCCTGTCCGACGGCTCCTTTCAACAGGTTGTCGATAGCAGAGGTGACGAGCAGTTTGTTGCCGTATTTCTCCACATGTACCAATGCCTTGTTGGTATTCACCACTTGTTTCAGGTCTATCGGCTTGTCACTATAGTGGGTGAAGGCGGCATCGGCATAGAAATCCTTATATGCCTCGATGACATCCTCAACGGGTGCCAGTGTCTTGATGACTGCTGTGCAGAAAATACCTCGTGCGAAATCACCGCGATAGGGGATGAAGTCGATGTCAGCATCCAGATATCCTTGTACCTGTTTCAACGACTGACGGATTTCTGCGATATGCTGATGCTGGAAAGGTTTGTAGATGCTGAGGTTGTTATTGCGCCATGAGAAATGGGTGGTGGCACCTGGCTTCTGACCGGCACCTGTGGAACCGGTGATGGCATTCACCGCCACATCCTCTTTCAGCAGGTTCAGATTGGCAGCAGGCAGGAGCGCCACTTGAATACAAGTGGCAAAACACCCGGGATTAGCTACGTGCTGCGCCTTCTGAATATCTTCCTTATTAATCTCGGGCAAGCCATAGACATAGTCGTGGTCGCCCTTGATGCGGAAGTCCTGTGCCATGTCAATGATCTTGACGTTTTCGGGAATGACGTGCTCCTTGAGGAACGCCTCGCTCTTGCCGTGTCCGAAACAGAAGAAGACAACATCCACTTTGTCAAACGGCATCTCGTCAGTGAACTTCAGATCTGTATCGCCAATCAAACCCTCGTGCACATCCGATACCAGATTGCCGGCATTGCTCTCGGAGTTGGCAAAGACAATCTGCGCCTCGGGATGGTTGAGCAGCAGGCGGATGAGTTCTCCGCCAGTATAGCCTGCCGCACCTAATATACCTACTTTAATCATCTCTTTTCGTCTTTATGGATTCCGTAGTAGACGCGGAGTGGGGTAGAGCTGACCTTAATAAAGCCTTTTGCTTCATCAGCTGTCCAGCCAGTCTGCGTCTCACCATACTCGCCGAGTTTTGATTTCGTTAGGTCGTTGACAGAGTCAATACCGACCGTCTCAAAACCATAGGGGCGTAACTTCAGGATAGCGGTACCTGTCACGTTGCGCTGACTGCTGGTCAGCATTGCCTCAATATCAGGCATTACAGGCTCCAAATACTGGCTCTCATGTAAGAACATACCGTACCAATTGGCAACTTGGTCTTTCCAGTATTGCTGCCACTTACTCAAGGTGGATTTCTCCAACAGACGGTGTGCCTCGATGATGAGCTTAGGGGCGGCAGCCTCAAATCCTACACGTCCCTTGATACCGATGATGGTATCACCAACATTTGCGTCACGACCGATGGCATAGGAGGCTCCTATCTCCTCAATCTTCTGGATTGCCTTGATGTGGTCGTCGAACTTCTCTCCGTTCACAGCCACAATCTCACCCTTCTCGAACTGAATCTTCAACAACGACTCCTTTTCTGGGTTCGTCACATGCTTCAAATAGGCTTCCTCGGGCAGCCCCTGGGTGGGGTCGAGCAATTCACCACCACAGATGGAGGTTCCCCAGATACCAACATTATAAGAATACTTCAACTTCGTGAAGTCTGCGAAATAGCCGTTGGCATTCAGGTAGTCTACTTCTTCTTTACGGGTCAGGTTCCTGTCACGGGTCAGGGTGATAATCTCCACACCGGGTGCCATCACGAGGAAGGTCATGTCGAAACGAATCTGGTCGTTGCCTGCACCTGTACTTCCATGGGCGATAGCGTCAGCACCAATCTCCTTGGCATAGCGGGCAATGGCGATGGCCTGGAAGATACGTTCGGAAGAGACGGAAATGGGATAACAATTGTTACGGAGCACATTACCGAAAATCATAAACTTCAGCGATTTCTCGTAATACTCCTGCGTTACGTCAAGTGTGACGTATTTCACAGCGCCCAATTTATAGGCGTTTTCTTCGTTTCTCTTCAACTGCTCGGCAGAGAATCCACCTGTGTTGGCGCAGGCAGCATATACTTCATAACCTAATTCCTTTGTCAGATACATCACGTTGTAGCTAGTGTCAAGTCCACCACTGAATGCTACTACTACTTTTTTCTTGTTTGCCATATTTATTACATTATTTCATTTTTACATTGCATCGAGTTTCTTTATTCGCTCAATCACATCTTCTGGAATCTTTGCGGGAAGGTGTTCCTCGGGGTCGTAGAGCATCGCGGTACAGATGCAGTATTTACGACCAGTACGGTGTAATACATCCACATTCACACAGCCCTCACATCCTCGCCAGAACGCTTCGTCATCTGTTAGGTCTGCAAAAGTTACAGGCTGGTACCCCAGTTCAGTATTCATCTTCATTACGGCGGCACCACTCGTCAACGAGAATATTTTGGCGTGGGGCCAGCGAGTGCGGGCGAGAGAAAAAGTCATGTCTTTAATCTTCTTTGCCACACCCAGTCCTCGGAAATCGGGGTGCACAATGAGTCCACTGGTAGTTACATATTGTTTGTTGCCCCATGTCTCAATATAGCTGAAACCAGCGAAACGGTCGCCTTTGAGGGCAATTACAGCTTTCGCCTCTTTCATCTTGGTGGCGAGATACTCATGGGTACGCTTGGCGATACCCGTACCACGCACCTTGGCGGCATCTGCAATAGTTTGTAGGATTGTGTCTACATATGTCTCATGCTCTGGTCCTGCCACCAGAACCTGTATATCTTCTTGTTCCATTTTTTACTTCTTACCTTTTTATTTCATATTTGGTACCACTTCACTTAAAGCCCTGATGACTTCTTCTTTGCTGATACCTTGTTTGATAACAATAAAGATGGTGTCGTCACCAGCGATGGTTCCGATAATCTCATCGATATGATTGTTGTCAATATTATAGGCGATACTGCTTGCATAACCTGGTCGTGTCTTGATAACAGCCATATTGCCGGAGAAATTAATACTCAGGAACCCTGGTACTTGCATCATTTCACGGACGCTATGGGGAGTGCTGACACGCTTATACATCGTGTCATTGGGTAATACATATACGTAATTTCCACGCATTGAGGCTGCTTTGGCGACTTTCAACTGTTTCAAATCACGACTCAGTGTTGCCTGGGTCAGTTGAAAACCTTCTTCCTTCAGGGCTGATAATAGCTCTTCCTGACTGCCTAATTCCTGACTGGAGATAATCATCCGTAAGGCTTCCAATCGGTCATTCTTTACTTTCATGTTTGGTATATTTATTCAAATGGCGCTGCAAAATTATACAAAAATCTGCATATCACCAAACATTCTCCGCTCTTTTTTTCTGCGGAAATCTTGTCAAAGAATGAATGCAACAATGGCTCTTTTTTAGAAATCGAAAGACAATTGACCATCTCCCAGCAAATTGAAGGTTCTACGATGGTAGGGAGTGATGCCATACTGGCTGATTGCTTCGCGGTGCTTTTTTGTGGGATAGCCCTTATTAGAGAGCCAGTCATACTGTGGATATTCCTCTGCCAAACAATCCATATAGTCATCACGGTAAGTCTTGGCAAGGATTGAGGCTGCGGCGATGGAGAGAAATTTACCGTCACCCTTCACGATTGTAGTATGTGGTAGAGGTATCCTCTCACCTCTTACCTCTAATCCCTCACCGCTATCATAATAGGGTTTGAAACGGTTGCCGTCAATAATAATCGCCTCAGGGCGTACCTTCAACTGGTCCAAAGCGCGATGCATGGCGAGGATGGAGGCGTTGAGGATATTGATCTTGTCAATTTCCTCAGGTGTGACAATGCCTACTGCCCAAGCGATGGCATCACGTTCGATGATCTCACGAAGTTGTTTACGTCGTTTGTCCGTCAATTGTTTAGAATCGTTCAGTTCCGCATTTTGATAGTCTGCGGGAAAGATGACGGCAGCAGCATAGACACTACCAGCCAGACAGCCACGCCCGGCTTCGTCACAGCCTGCTTCTATCATTCCTTCGTAATAGTGACTTTTTAACATAAAAGACGATTCGTTCAATTTGTTTCACTCCCCAAAATTAGAACATCTGTGAGATGCGACGGATTCCAGCAACAAGGGCATCCACCTCTTCCTTGGTGTTGTAAAGGGCAAAGGAGGCACGGACGGTACCAGAGATGCCTAACCGATCCATCAAAGGTTGTGCACAGTGATGACCAGTGCGTACAGCGATACCAAGGCGGTCAAGTAAGGTACCCATATCCAAATGATGGATATTGCCAACGTTGAAAGAGACGACAGCATCCTTTGCAATAGACTGCTGTGGACCATAGATATGGATATCAGGAATTGTTTGCAGCTGTTCCATGCAGTAACGCGTGAGTTCTTGTTCATGTTGCTGGATAGCTTCAAAGCCAAAGGATTCAATATAATCGATTGCTTTCGCAAGACCATGAGTAGCGACATAATCTGGGGTGCCAGCTTCAAATTTAAAAGGAAGTCGCTCAAAAGTCGTTTTCTCCCATGTCACTTTGTCTATCATTTCACCGCCACCTTGATAGGGTGGGAGCTTTTCGAGCCATTCCTCTTTCCCATATAGTACACCGATTCCCGTTGGTCCATACATCTTATGACCGCTGAAAGCGAAGAAATCGCAATCCAAAGCCCGTACGTCTATTGTCATATGAGGAGCACTTTGTGCACCATCCACTAAGACAGGGATACCTCGTTCATGGGCAGTCTTGATGATGTCCTCTACAGGATTGATGGTTCCTAGTACATTACTGACATGTGCTATACAGATAAGTTTTGTCTTGGTTGACAGTTGCGAGTTGAGAGTTGAAAGTTCCAGATAACCATCGTCGGTGATAGGTATATGCTTGACCACAATGCCCCGTTTCTGTGCTTGTAACTGCCAAGGTACGATATTCGAATGGTGTTCCATCTCTGTCACCAAGACTTCATCACCTTCTTGCATCTGTGATTCACAGAAGGATGATGCCACCAAATTGATAGCCTCTGTAGTACCACGAGTGAAAATAATTTCTTCTATCTTCTCTGCATGGACAAACTGACGAACACGTTCACGAGCTGCTTCATGAAGGTCGGTTGCCTGTTGGGAGAGGTAATGCACACCACGGTGAACATTGGCGTTTACATTGAGGTATTCCTCCCGCATGGCATCCAGTACACTAAGTGGTTTCTGAGTCGTTGCTGCGTTATCCAGATAAACCAAGGGTCTGCCATACACCTCTCTTTCAAGAATAGGGAAGTCCTTGCGTATTTGATTGATATCTAATGAGCTCATTCGTCTGTCTTGTCGAATTTCAGTTCCATCATTGTCAGGTCGTCATTAGGTGAAGCTCCATTACGATGCTTCTCCACAGCCTCTCTCATATATTCAATGAGTTGTCGGGCATTGTCGAAATGCATCGTGTCGAGAATTTGCAATAGATGGTCATCACCAAACTGAACTTGTTCCTTATTTTCTGCTTCATTCAGTCCGTCGCTATAGAGAAATAGCGACTTACCCTTGATATTATCCACATGCTCACCGACGAACTCCAGGCCAGGCCAGAGACCAATAGGTGCATTGGTTTCTATTTCCATGAACTTGTCACCTAGAACAGGAGGGTTATGCCCCGCATTGCAAAAGTCCATCGATCCTGTCTCAAGATTGATTAGAGCCAAGAACATAGTAACGAACATGCCGTTCTCGTTACCTTCGCACAGTTCATCGTTCAGACGGGTAGCAATATCAGCAGGCATCATATGCTGTTTAGCCATTGCACGGAACAGACGGGCGGCCTGTGCCATAAAGAGGGACGCTGGTACACCTTTTCCCGACACATCACCCAGACAGACATAAATATGATTGTCATCTAACAGATAGTCATAGAGGTCACCACCCACTTCTTTGGCAGGCATCATATAGGCATAGATATCCAATCCTTTGTATTTGGGGAACACATTGGGTACGATGGATTGCTGAATATTACGTGCGATACGTAGTTCACTCTCAATACGTTCCTTGGCAGCTGTCGTCTCTTCCAACTGGTCGTATGCAACCTTCAGTTTCTGGTGTGCTTCCTCCAGTTTGTTATGGGCAACAGCCAGACGATGGGTGGCGGCGCGTCGATGGAGCGTATAGACAATGAAAAACACGATAATCAATACCATAGCCACTCCTGTACTGATCAATCGTTGTTTATTAAGGTTGGCCTGTTGCTGGGCAATCTCCGCCTCCTTGCCTTGTGTGTCATAAATAGTGGCAAGCTCCGCAGTGGCACTGTTTTTCTGATTAATGATAGCTGTATCGAGTAACTCGAAAATGCGCATAGCTATTACACGGGCAGAGTCACGCCTCCCAGCCATTTCGTTAGCCCTGAACTTGGGTAACATATATAACTGTATATTGTCGAGAGAGGGCTCCATGCTCCATTTACTCAAAGTCTGATCTAGATAGCGGTAATTGTCGGCAGCCTCTTCATAACGTTTAGCAGCTACCAGGTAATCGTTAGCATTAATACGTCCTGGTCCAGTCTTTGAGTAATTCGTTCTTTGGAATGCCTGATATGCTTTCTGTGCTTCTTTGGGCTTGTCCAGTCCTTGCATGGCAACGGCACGCATAATCTCAATACGTCCCTGATACTCGTCGAAATACTCTGACCGGGCATCAGGACACTGGCGGTATTTGTTGAGCAACATCTCCGTTCGATCAATCCAATAGACCGCCTCAGCATAGCGTCGCATGTTGATGTATGCCATGCTGGTATAAACAGTTCCGATGACAGCCTCCTGGAATCCTCGACTGGTTGAATCTGTCTTCCACCGGTTCTCATAATGACCACGAGCCGTGAGGAAACTCTTATTTGCCTCTTCGTCACGTCCAAGATTCAACTGACAACAGCCAATGTTATTCAATAAGATAGCATAGTCGATATCGGAGCCGACTTGCTTATCGTCCATCTTAGCTATAGCGGGGATAGCGATGCGCAGTGCCCCTTCGAAGTCGCCCTTCACGAGTAATAACTCGGACAGGCGACGAGCCACTTTGATATAGCTTACCAGATTGCTAGATCGGAAGAGCGGTTCAGCAGGAATGCCGAGACCGATATCGTATG
>ERZ809504.46-NODE-46-length-18044-cov-7.449275_pt1 | contig 18044 bp, 15 predicted proteins | sample MGYA00521273_ERZ809504 | MGnify/ENA primary metagenome ERZ809504 (study PRJEB31581, sample SAMEA3312979) | metagenome | study: EMG produced TPA metagenomics assembly of the PRJEB8939 data set (Metagenomic analyses of Rumen microbiomes reveals...
TTTCTCCTCACCTTTTCTCCGTAGTAACTCCGATGCAACTCCGCCTTTATAACTCTTCCCACCCCACCTCCATCCCCATCCCCGTGCATTTCGATGGCGTTCTCGCCATCGATTGCGCCATAGTCTTCTCCAACGAGCAACAGGTCTTCAAGGAGAGAGTCTCCACCTACATGCCTGTCTACTACTGCATGTTCCTCGCGAACACCGCCCCCAGCGCCCCTGTCATCCTGCTCGAGATGGAGGCGGTGTAATCCAGTACAACTGGATATCGTCCATTTTTTCATCACGGACATATTGAAATGCGGCGGGCACCGCCGAAACGATTGCGAAGGGAATGAGTTCTGAAATCGCTGATGGAGACGCAGCCGTCGTTCACATTGGCATGGATAAAACGGAAACTTTGCTGCTCCTCGTCATAATCGCTCACGACGATACCCACATGTCCAATTCTTGGTTCTGAATCAGACTTGACAAAGAAGACCAGGTCGCCCCTCTTTAGTTCACCCAATAGCACCAATTTCCCTTTCTTCCATTGGTCGCCAGAATGCCTGGGTAGAGAAACTCCAAAGTGGGAGTAGACGTAACAGACAAAACCCGAGCAATCAAATCCCGCAGGGGTGCTTCCACTTTTAACGTAAGGTGTTCCTCTGAACAGTAGTGCATAATCCATCAAATCATCTATCCTTTCCTCACAATCTGTCGAATCTTGCTGGGCCAAGAGTGACAAGGGAAAGAGGGTGCAGCACAACATGAACAATAGAATTCTCCTCATTGCTTGGTTCGAGTGTTAATGATATTGATTGTTATGGGTGTAGCGTGGGCTGTTCTTTTTGCTATCATAGATTCCAATGCTATAGACAGCTTCATCAATTTCTCTTTAGTATCTTCCTTTCTCCCCTCTAACTGTATTATCGCTTTCCTGTCGGCAGAATCCCATGCCATGTCCTTGATTTGACCTTCGTTATAGCCGTACATTTCAATCAGCTTGGTTTTGCAGAAAATGAGAATATCAGTAGGAGTCACTATACGGTCCTGGGTCTGAAGGTAATATTTCTTCAACTGATGAATAGGCTCTTGTTCTACTGCACAATTGGGGAAAACATCAATGACCTCCGATGCAGCAAACAATGTAGATTTGGTTTCCATTGTATCTTCTTGGGGAGTGATGAGACCTGCCTCGGCAGCACCGGTCGCAAGGTAATGAATGTGGTGGTATTGTTTTCTCTCGGAGGGGGTAGTATGCAAAGTAAAATAAGCTTCTTTGTGGGCGTTTACTCCCTCGCGTGTAGTCCCGTATTTTCGTTTCGACATAAGAGGGTCATCCGATGTAGCGTCTGCCACTAAATACTCCCCATCCACCAAATCCAATCTCTTTACAATCTGGTCATCAGACATGAGTTCACTTTTCTCTTTGGCATTGATGATGGGGATGCAGTTCAGTAAGATATTATCGGAGGTTATACCATCAATCATACCTCTGCTTTTGAGTCTTAACGTTAAATATATTTTTCTCCCATCCAGTTGCAGGGGTATCTCTTTACTGTCGTATGGTTGCACAATCCCGAAAGAGATAGCATTACTACACAAAATATCGTGCCAGTGCATCAATAGTTTGTATAACTGCCTATCCTCGTTGTATTGCATGTATTGTAATAAGGTATCTGAGAAAGGAAGTCGGTTGTAATCCGACATCATGGCAATCGGAATCTCCTTCTGCCCGCTGTAGAGTCTTATCTGTTCAACAGGAACCACCTCTGGAATATCTTTCTTCTTATCCTCTGTATTATTCTCTTTTTTATTTCTAATATAAATGGTCATGCCCGAAAGGTCATCAATCCACTCATCTTCTTCTAATTCAAAAACAATATCCCAAGTGTTCTCCAATAGTCCCATTCTCACATCCGACACATGCCCTTTTATGATATTGGCATTGATAAGTGGCATGAAATCATATTCTTTACCATTATTGTCCTTAAATGTAAAATTGGCTCCTTGGGTGTTCCTGAGGGATTTATCACCATTTCTCCGCGCTTGCTTTTTCTGCACTTGAAGCATCGCCATCAATGGGGTTGGGAATGTAAGGCGAGTGGGGTTCGCCTGTGCCAGTAGGTCGTTGACAATTTCATTCTCAATGGAATCAATCCGTTTGTTGGTCTCTTTGACCATTTCTATTAGTCCTTCCTGCAGTAATTTTACAACAGGATCATTTGATTGGTCTTTGTTCTCCATGGTTATTATTACCAAAAATAAGTATCTATTGTTTGACTGAATGGCTCGCCATTTAATGTGCATTCTATGGTGAAAACAGTTTTCATCATCCCATTCTCTGATCCGAGGGTTGGATTCTTCACAGAGACATCCTTTAATCGAGGTTCGTATTTTTCAATAATCTCTGTCATATCTCGTGAAAAGGTATTGTTATTGTTAGAATTATCAGTGGTAATCCCCTTGTCTTTGTCAGCCGGCTTCGTGTATATCGACAAGAATTTATTCTCACCTTTATCAATAGCCTCAAACCGATGGTTTATTAACGAGAAACCAAAATTACTGTCAGCGAGAAAACATCCCTGAGGAGAAGTGGTCAGTAGTTTCAAAAATTCATTGATTGACTCTTCCTCATCAGTAGTTTCGACAAATCTTCCATTGTCGAGTTGTATAGGAATTTTGATCGGCATGTGGCTAATTTTTAAACATCATAAGGTCTGCCTTTGGGGGTCTCGACAATAGAGTCAAGTGCTTGATTGTATCTCACAAGATAATCTCGAAGAGGTATCAATGATTCTGCTATATCCTTATTAATGAAAGTTGTTGCTTCAGGGTATGTAGTAGCTGGATTTAGCTTGTTCAAGCAAAAGATAATCTTACTCAGAAGCCGGTATAATTCTTTAGGAGATTCCTTTAGGCTGAGGTCGTTCAACTCCATTGCCAACAACTCCAATAGTGTTATGTCCCCATTAATGTTTTTGCTTGCCATTTTTGTTTTTATCTCCTCAAGGTCTTTTATACATTGATCACAAAGATTCTTTAAGCGGGGATGGGCGTCTATAGTATAGCATGGAGGAATGTAGGAATCATTCATCCTCCGATTATCAATTTTGCCAATAATGATATCACCATTCTGAATGTCAGAGATACAGCATTTGTAGCGTGGTGTTTTGTATGGGATGCCTTCTTGACCGATTTCTGTAGAACCCTCTTGACGAATAATGATATATCCATCATTATTGGTGGCTAACGATGCTTCAAGTTTTTCCACCTGCACAATAGTACCGTCCTGCGCCAAAGCAAATAGTCCGCTGACCGATATTTCCACTCCATTCATTATCGGTTCAACGTTAATATCTCCTTTCAAGATTCCATGTCTTTCACAAGCCAATACTTCCCCCATCAATCCAACCAAGTAACGATGGCATTCGTCGCTCTGAATAAAGACCTCGGGACCTATTTCCATCCCATCTTTCCAGTTTATCCTCTTTTCCATAACTTTGTGTTATAATTCAGTATTAATGACTCACCCAGTTTCAAGTGCCTTCTATGAGCTTTAATCTCATAAGAGCAAATACAGTCATAGGGCAGAAACCACTCGGCCAGTTTATCAAAATAGATTTTCAAACTTGCTTTCTTCTCTTGGTATCCTTGGGGCGTCAAGTCATCTATCATTACCGTAAACGAAACTTTATCATCAGTCATTGTCACCATAATCTCATGCTTCAAAATATCTTGCGACACACGCGCCAACATCTTGACATCACCTTTTAGGTATTGCCCCCCAGGAATCAGTCGTGCCAACTTTTGTATCTCTTGTAGGCTTTCCTCTTGTGATCTTTCCTTGGGAATGTCAATACCAAAGAGATCTTTCAGCAATAGAGTGTTGAGTTCCCCTTCCAGTTGTGACAATGTTCGCTCCCATTTAAGTTCTAACAGAAACACGATTCTGTCAAAATTACTGTTGAAAAATCTTTCAAGTTCTTTCTTCTTCTTGTTGTATTCTTTCAGGTTCTTTAACTCCTCTTTCCCAAAGAGTAATTTTGATGGCAGGATTTGCATCAGTCCATTGCGGCATATCTTTGCCTCTTTCTCCACAAAGTCAATACTTAACAATTCTCCACAATAGTTCCTTTTAGCATCACCACAATAGTAAACGGTAAAATCCTTTGCATTTTTGCACAAGACGGAGAGCAGAAATTCTGCCCGAGAGACCTGATCAGTCAACGTGTCTATGGGTTTGTGTAGCATGGCTTATGTTAAACATTAAACCTCTTAACGTCATGAGATAATTCCACATAAGCATATTCACTCTCAGTCGACACCTGTAAGATGTCGAGATAAGGGATGCCCACTTCCTTGAGTGTCAAATGCGGGTAAGGGAAATCCTCACCAATAATATCAATAAAGTTCTTTGTGATGACTTCGTCTCGTAGCTCCTTTGATGATAGTATATGGTTGTGCATTTTCCGATTGGGAAGCAATGGATAGTAGGTTTTCTGAGCCGTTCCAATTTTGTCGACAAACTTGTCATTTCTCAAATTGATTTCTACACTCCTACAACCCAACTTATGTTTAATCATTGCAAGCGCATCAGCAATAGTGCTATCCGCACTTAGTTCCGTTAGTTCTATGACAGGTTCCCACAATTCATGGTCTATGCAGTCTCTATACCATCTGCCGGATTCATAAGAGAAACAATCCTGCCTATTCCCATCATAACTTAATGTTTTACCATTCAAAGTTGTAAAGTTATTGTTAGAAGCGCTCCCTTCATGGATGATTTTCATGGCTTCTTCTACTTCAACAGCACCTATAATAGAGGCAATGACGGGAGTGGTTGGGATCCTTCCAAAGGCCTCAGCCTCTTGTTCCTTCTGGGCACAAGAAGTGGGGGCCATATCTCTCATCCATTGTTTTATACTTTCAGACAACTCGCACCAATAACAGGCCATATCTCTACGGTATACTGAGACTTCCCCTTTCAGGTTTTCTATACCACCATTGACCCATGGGACGTTTGCCCTCATGCATTGTCGGTTCAGTTCTACTCGTGCCTTGATGCTGTCCAGACCGCCGATAGCAACATTCAGCCTTCTGTACAGGCCCAATCCCACATCACATCCTACCTCTCCCACAATGCTGTGGACATTGATTTCGGGATTAATTTCTCTTATCCGGGCTGCAGCCACCTCTGCCTTGAACAACCCTTTGTCGGCATCATGCTCCCTATAGAGGATAGAGCGGGTCAGGTTGGAGTATTCTATGGTGTCGAAATCCACGATAAAAATGTTCCCGACACCGAACAAGGCCAAATTTTTTAATATCTCATTGCCCAGAGCTCCGGCGCCTGCCACCAGGACCTTGGCGTTCTGTACACTGTCTTTCTCAAACCAGGAAATCAGGTTGTAAACCCCTTCCCCCCAGCGATGATTATTGTTCATTGGGAATGTCGTATATTTTTACAGGTTCAAGTGAATAGGAAATACCAAGAGAGATACCCCAATTAAATATTCTGGTGCCCTCTCCACCCAGGAGATTGCTTACTCCCAAGCGGTATTGTGTATCGGCAACGCCATCCGATTCCATCTCTTTTGAGACAGCGGTTAGGGAATAGGCACATCTCGCACCAGCATTTATGGCCCAGTGGGAATCGGAAATCGGAACATTGACACCCACACCCAAAATTCCCCAAAGAACAATTCCGTTCAAACCCCACTGGGTTTCACCGGAATATGCATCAGCGCTGTTGGTCAGACCCAGCAACGGCTCATCGCTTACTCTCAAATCCCACTGGGGATAATAACCATAATTGGAATACATGCCAGTACCCTCAAACGTGCTCCCTGTATTGATGGAAAGGAGAAATCCTGCGTCTACCCAGGGTTGGCAACCTTTCCCCTTGGTGTTGTTCCCGATGTGCAATTCAATGGGAACATTCAGGTAGGTGAGAGAGACATTCTCAGTAATGCTATTGTATTGAAGGCCCAAATCCATCTCATCCCCATCGGGATCCGTGAGCCCTGCATGGTATTCCTCCATGAATGGAATATTGGCAGAGAACCTGTATCTTTCAAGTCCCACTCCAATGGTGATTGCAGCAGAAGAACTGGAAGAGAAGTATTTTGTATAAGTCAGTTGGTACGACTGCCCGAGCGACGCTTCCTGAATCCAGAAATTCTGTTTTGTCAAATCGTTATACATGGTAGAAGACGAGAGGAACGCCCGGATGCTGAGGTAGTCTATGTTGTCCAATTTGCGACCCAATAACCGGTCTATCTCCTTGGCATAATCGGATGCCTGCTTCTCTGCAATAGCCAATCTGCCCTGAGTTAATTTCAGATTCTCTTCCGTTTTTTGTATTGAATCATTCAGTCGGGCAATTTCTTGTTCTTTCTCCGCAATGCCTGCACTAGTTTCTTCCAATTCATTCTTAATGGAATCCAATTCCTTTCTAAGCCTTGCTGTAGCAGTGTCTGTTTTCTCTAACTCGGCTATTCTTTTTTTCAAGTTTCTTTCTTGTTTCTTTAAAGCGTCTCGATCATTAAGAATTGTTTTTAGTTCTTCATTCCCATATATCACTTTCCCATAAAGAGTATTACACTTACCACCTCTGCGTTCGAAATAAACCGTCAGGTTTTTCCCCTTCTCATGGTAGGGACCACAAATCTTATCATCTTGTCCTTGGCTTTTGTTAAACAATGATACAGCTGTGATAATAATGAATAAGACAAGTATTTTTTTCATAATAATCAATTGTTATTTTTGTGTTCTGTATAAGTGAATTTTGTTTTTCCAATAGAAAAAAAGTAACCATCATAAAGGGCTATTTTCGACCCCTTCTTGATGGGTCTTCCTTCCTGAGTGACGTTGTCTGCGTTCACATCCATATAGGGGAGTTTGTCTTTGGGATTTATGTAGAGTTCCACTGCTCGGTCAGCAATACCGTTGCTCTTATCCCAGTTCATCTGAATAGTACATCTGGAGTCAGCACCCACCGACACCCTATTCAATCCCCCCGAGACGTTCATCCATTTGTGAATAGCAATTCTCTTGTCAATTTTTTCGTATTCAAAACGAAGGAAATATTCCTCAGCCCTATTGTGTACGGCGAAAATGGAACCTCCCAATCCCGCAGCATACAGCATATAACTAATCCAGGAGGTGGACGCATCTCTAAGGAAATACAAGAAAAGATAACTGAATAAGATGGCAATCAATCCCCCAATGAGCGCCCGTGTAAATTTCACCTCGGTATGAAAACTGATGACAGCAGAAACTGCAATGGAGAACAATGTCCATGGAATCCAATCTAACCAAAAGAATGTTTCTGCTTTCCCCACCATCAATAAAATCGCGTCCCCAACTAGAAATGAGACAAAACCCAATAAAGCCCCGACCAATGCCCGCAAAGAGATCACGCCTATGATTTTCAAAGTCTTCTTCCGGTAGTCTAAAACATAACTTAAACCATAGATAACAAAGAAACCCATAACGATTCCACACAGAAGGTTTTCTTGTAATTTTTCTGAGTTCATTAAGAAAACAATATTCCCGAAAATAGTCGGAGTCCAGAACAATCGGAAGAATACCCAACTAACCAACCCCGCAATCATACCCCACAAAATCCAGCGCATGACTGGGAAGAAATTCAGTGGATCCCAGAGATTCTTTTTGTTGTAGTAGTTGCTTTTTCTATGAGAGCATTGAGGACACAAACAGTTATTGTCTTCCAAGCATTCCCAATGCATGGTGTGGTCGCAGTGAGTTGTAATCATTTGCCCTTTTTTAATTGGACGCGTGCAGAGATAGCATTCCATTGTTCCTGATTCGCCTGTATATTTCTTCTGGTATCTCTTTTTGAATAGAGCAAAACTGATAGCCGGAATAGCCAATCGCATAATAAGGTAACTTATCCCCAGGGCAATCACCCCTCCTAATAATCCCAACCATAAAGTTCTGTGTTCTGTTTTGGGATCTGAACTAAGCTCTACCGTTCGGGTATTTTGAGGAGAACCGAATGCGTAGTCAATCCCACCAAAAACTGTATCCTTTGGGGAAAGAGCAATTGCTATCTCCAAGGCATTTCTTGAGCCATCATACTTGCGCTTAATTCTATTCTTCAATACCAATCGATAATCTGGTGCAATGGAGTCAATTCTCTTCACCACTTCTGTTGATAGCGAATCAATATTAAAGACCTCAAATCGCGCCCCGTTTCCTGAAGATAAAAATTTTAATATATTCTTAGATTGATTATCGATTGTGTCACTAAAGGGATTCATATAAAAACAAAAAATGGGAATAGCTTTTATTGAATCTTTGGGCATACTATTCAGTGAATCTGCCCGCAATCTAAATTCTAATGCCAATTCTGTTGATTCTTCATCAAGGTCTCCATCCGTGAAAACGATCAGGTAAGTATTCTTTACGTCTTCTTTGCTTAACTCATTCATTTTGCTTTTTACGGTTGACAAAATTCTTTTTCTCCCTCGAATTTCTCCATCATCCGAAGTAAAAAAAGCACCACAGCTATCAGGATTCTTGATACTGATAGTCTTTGGTATTGTAGAGTCTATCATGACGGCCATATTAATAGAGGCTTCCCCGAATGCATCGCAAACTTTTTTCAATACCTCATATTGATTATCATAAGCTTCTTCAGGAACGAATTTGCTTTCATCAAACAGAAGAAAGATGTTTTTTCCTTCTAAATTCGTTATGTCACGTATTTCATGAACTATAAGATCACTCACTCCTCCATTCTCCGTTACTCTGATATGTTTTGCGGCATTTTGATGTCCTAATATGTTACGAACTGCCTTTTCTCCATTCTCGTCGACCAGCTTAAAATCAACGTAAAGGGTGTCCAGAGTAGGTGTAGCAAATAGGGTGTCAATTTTTATCTCCAAATCCCCAAGTTCCGTTGAAGTCTGTTCATTCCAACTATTAGGCGACTGACAACACACCAGTAATGCCACCAATAATAGCAAAATAATACTTAGTTGTTTCATGGCTTTATCTTTTTATTTATAGTTTCTTTTTCTTCTTATCCATTCCCTCATCTGCCCCATGGTGCAGACGGTTATCTCCGTTTTTTTACCAAACTGATCATTACAGTCTTTCCGTGTACTTATCCAAATCTCCTCGTCCGAGCGGTAGACTATTAGCACGAGACACTCATGCAAGGTATCTTTATATGTCACAAAAAGGTTTTCATAGGGAGTCTCATCGTCCACAATCAAGGTTCCCGAACTGGCATTTGAAGTAGAAGTGCAGTTATCTATTCGACACCAGCCCTCATTGAGGTTTATGTCACCCGACAAATACCCTGCCACTTCGCTTCCCTTTCCGGCATCATACACGGCTTCTTCTATTCTATTGATGACTTTACCACTAATATAGAGATTCGACAAACCATCGTTCTTGTCGTTGAGGTCAATTTTTAGGTAGTCCTCATGATTCTTGTCTTCAACTTGGGCATGAACTCTACGGCACCAACTATACAATTCATCGAGAGAATACGTCTTATCCGTCTGGGTATTCATTTCACCATCCAGCCGGGCGGTGAATACCGAAAAATCCCAATGGGGTGAGTTGGTGTCAATCACAAAGGCGGCCAAACGGCCAGCCTCATTTCTGCTTTTCAGCAAGTCATGGGCGACAAGATCCTGCATTGACAGGAACAAACCGATGCCTGGATGGGAGTGCATCCAAACAGTATGCACATACTCTCTGCCCGTTTTTTCTCGCATATTACGAATCATCACATCCAGATTCCAACCGATTTTGTGTCCGAAATCGAAACTATACTCATCTGGAACCATATCATCTCCAGGTTCCACAATATCCTCCAGGCTGATGTTGTATGTCTTATGGTTTTCGTCATCATATTCCCAGCAGCCGATGAAGAAACATCCTGTTTCCGGTGTCCTTTCGTCGCTTGCCAGAAAAGTCTTGAAGAAATCGTAGGTCTTCTTAACAACAGTGTGGTGCAGAAATACTTGATGGACTGCCGTATCGGAATATTGCTGTTGCATGTCCAGCCGATAATACTCTTCGCTATGTGCTCTTACATGATCTAATCCGACACTCCAATCAGGAGTGTTGGATTTGATGATTTCAATGGTATTTTGGGGTATTTCCATGCTTGTCGTGGCAGATAATGACCTCTTTCGTCGGGAATACATGAATAATCCACCTCCAGCAATAATTACCAAGAGTAAAATCACCAATAGTAAAGGGCCGAAGTCATTCTCGCCGCCAGTTCCTAATCCATTTCCAAACTCTGATTCAGTTTGTTCGCCAACTATTTCAACAACAATTTCTTCTACTGTGTCATTCGTCAAATTACACCATTTCTCTTTGAAAAAATGTATTCGCTTTATCTCCTCCATGTCAAAATAATCACAATCAACTGTAACGACCAAGTCTCTGGAGATAAAAATGTGTGGTTCAGCCCTATGTTCTTCCACAATCATCCCATGCGTAAAAACTCTTTGTTTAATTATTGACTGTATTGTTTTGTTGCATATTGTATCGGTGTCACGAAATCCGAAGAAAAAGTTGGCCTCAATCGTTAATTGTCGGGAAGTCGTATCGTATGAGAATTTTAAGGTATCCTGTGACCGCAGGGAAGTCGTATCGTATGAGATTTCTAAAGTATCCTGTGCGACCATACCACAGGATATCAGCATTAAGGCAACCAGCATTATGATGGCTTTGAAATAGTTGGTCATATTGTCTTTATTCTTGTGCATTCTTAGATAATTCTTGTGCTTTTTGAAAATCTTCTTGTTGTTTCTTCAAAAGAAGTTCCGCCTCTTTTTCTTTTGCCTTTAGTTGCTTGGCCTGTTTGACCCTGTCGATTTTCCCTTTCACTGCCATACCCATTGCGCCAAGGGCTAACACGAGAGGAGCAAATTTGAGCAAGATGTCCCCATACGAACTGGCCCGTTCCTCAGAAAGTGCTGTTATTTGCTCGTGACGCATATTGATTGTATCTATTATTTTTTGCAATTTAGGGTCTGATTGGAGAACGATGCTATGTTTGTTCTCCATAGTTTTTACTCCTATCCAATATTCAGTTTCCCTCCGTTTTAATTCAACAACGGAATCCCCTTTCTTGGCTTCAGACAACCGCAGCCCGACCTTGTATAGTGAGTCATAGGTATTCACCTTATTTCTGAATAATAATGCGACGGAATCCCTCTTGCTCTGTTCAGTCTGCTCTTTTATCTGCTTGTAGAGCGCAGTATATTTGTTGAATAATTCGTTAAGTCTGGGGCTATTGGCGATATCTTCCGAGTATTGTTGGGAAATGAGTTCCATCTCGAGGGCAATAGAGTCAACCTCTTTTCGTGCAGCTGTGGAAATACCAGCATAATCCCTCCTCAATTCCATTCCGTCAATATGTTGGGTGATAATAGTCCTCAATGAGTCGTTGTCAGGATATTCAGAGTCTACCCAAACAAATTCTGTGGAGAAGAATGATAATATGAGAACAAATAAATGGAGATTCATTTTTGATGTGACATTATTTTGTTACGTTGTGGTGTTCCTTAAATTTCTTTACTATTTCATCGTATTTTTTCACTATCCGCCTAAAATTGTTGTTTTTAATACGATCCGGATTGGAGTCAAACACTTTCCTGTATCTTTCATTCTTGATTATAATATTTATGCAAGGCTCAAGATAGGGTTGACTCATATCTGCGAGGATATATGTAATATCATTTAAGGCTTTAGATAAATGGTCTGCAGCTATCCTTTGTGTAACAGGCGGTTCTATTATGATATCTGGACATTTGTAATTCTCTAATGAGGTAATCTTTAGTTCAATATCTTTTAATTCCTCCTTTAATGCGTCACAACAGTGGCGACTTCCGTCTAATTGTTTTTGAATATTATTCAAAGTATCCCTTAATGCGGTTACATAATCCTTCTTACATAGTTCGCATCCATCATTGGTCTTGACTTGTTTCAAATTATCCTCAACCATATCAGTTTTTTTGCGCAATTTCTCGATGCGACCCTTCATGACTATATTATGTGGCATAATGCAAGGATTCCGCTGGATGGCAATCTCCCATCTGAGTGGACCACCAAAATACATATAATGGTGTCTTAGTTTCCCTAAACCAAAGAACGATTTCTTGTCTTTGATGGGGACTATATTGTTAATGACAATGACGAAAGTGTCTACATCCTGGCTTTTCAGCCGAAAGCAGATCTGGATTGTGTCATCTATTGCATATAGTCCACAATTCGTCACATCTGCCAGTCGGCAATTGCTACAGGTTATCCCTTTCATCGCATCTCTTCTGTCGAGGCCTTTGCGAAACAATCGGGTAGTTCGAAACGGGGTAAAGTCCTTTGCGTATCGCATCAGACAGGAGTCTTGCATAGGAGGAATCCAGACATGGGTATACTCCCGGCTCCGCATAATCATTTGCAAGGTCACTACTTCTTTCGATTGGTCGTAAGTAAACTTCACATCAACTCCCAGTGATTGCATATCACCTTTGGCTGGCCTAATGATGTAGTTCTCTCGAACAGGGGTTTCTCCTAATGTGATATAGGATGTGGTTTCTTGTCCCCATACCCATAGTCCCGAAAGGAGAATGCTTAAAAATAGTATTATTTTCTTCATGATAAGGATTAATTCTGTTTCTTGTGGTATTCTTGCAATTTTCTTATCCAACCTTGAGGTTCACCCTGCTCCCTAACCCATTTGGCCACTTCTAAATCTTCAGGGAATGGCTGAACTTCAATAGCATGGTAACTCTCAAATGTCAAGTATTCATAAACACGTTCAATATATGTGGCCAATCCAGTATAGGAACCATACAAATCCCTTGACAAGCAGACACGCCCCGCAAAGTCTCCTCCATATTTGATATTCGGATGCCAAGGATGGGGTATGTCGTTATGATTGATGTCTTTCTGAAGAAATCTGAAATCCAAATTGGAGTTGATATTAGGGTAATCGTGTGGTATGTAGATGTTCATCAGGAATTTGTCAGCATACAAAGGTGTCCGTAGCCCTTGACTATCGGGAGGATTGACTCCGCAGAACGAATGAAGGTTATACTCTATCTCATAGAGTATGGGCAATCCATGGGGTGTGGTTTTGCGGATAGTATAAAATACATCTTCGCTGCGGTTGCAGTATTCGTCTATTCTCTCCCATTCAGATAGGAGCCGGGCATCTCGTCCATAGAGGTCTTTTTCTCTGAAAAAATCAATAGTCTTCATAATTTTGTTATTATATTAACCCGGGATAGGTTTTGCATTCAATTTTACACAATATCCGTCAATGGGTTGGTAGTCGTTTATGGTATAATAATGGAACTCATTATCCCTCTCCTCCATTGGCCTAATGCCATCAGATGATACTCCTTTCCCTTTTAATAGTTCAAAATTCCGTATTGGAATCCCATTGGTGGTATAATTCCGGATCTTATTATTTTCATCTTTAATCTCTTTATTCAAAAAATCAATGATAAAATCCCTGAACTCCATAATGCTCATCCGTAAATCATTATCTTTCAAAAACAAATCATAGAGTTTTCCGTCATATGATACCTTTACCCAAGTCCCACTTTTTAGAATAAGGTCATCACCGTCCTTAAAATCACAATCAGATATGTGTTTTTCATTACCTTCGTTTGTCTCCTCCCAAATAAGACTGTACTCATCACCTTTTTTAATCGCAAGATGGTAGGGAGTGCCTGTTTTGCTAATAGAATCATACGGTTTGAGTATATCCTCATTCTTCTCAATTTTCTTATTCATCTCGGGAATCATGTCGATGATAAATTGGCGCACGGTTTTGTTTAATTTCTCCTCATCCAATAATACCCTCAACGTTGTCCCCTTTTCTGTTTGGAGATTTACAATAACAGCATTCTCTTCAATTGTTTCTTTCATAATTATTATGTATTTACTTTATTTTACGATGATTTTCTGTGTATATATATTCCCTCTGTCAGTGGTAACGCACAAGGTGTAGATACCTGCCGGCAATGATGTCTGGAGGTATGCCATGTTGTCTTGCCGGGTAGTCTCGTATACTTTGCTTCCCGTTTGGGCGTAGATATCAATCTCCCTAATGTGTTCATCGTCTAACAAGAGCGACAGTTCAAAGTTCCCATAGTTAGGATTGGGCGAGACAGCAAGAAAACTCTTCACCGACGGCTTTACTGTAAGTCGGAGGGACGAGGTCGAGCCGCAGAGTTTCTGTTCTATAGGAGAGACATAAACGCTAAAGGTGTGTTTGCCTTTGTCTTCTTTGCCAAAACGATAGTACTGCAACTGAGCGCCTTCTATGAGATTACTGTCGCGGTACCATTGGTAGGCATATTCCTTCTCCCCTGCTGTACGGGGATAGATAATCATCTGTGGGCTGCCCGTACCCAAATTCTTCACCACCAATTCGCGTTGTTCTGGTATTGTTGCGCCATACACCACCAGGTGTAGCGTGTCGATACTCGGACATCCCACGTCGTTGGTGTAAGTGTCGGAAGGATAGAGGCCACTCATGGTATACACCTGCCCTGTGCGTTCCCATGTGTAACTCTCGCAGGTAGTCATGAAGAGATGCTCATGAGTGGCATAGCGGACTGTCAAATCCAGCGTCACCGTACTGTCACATCCCGCCGCATTTGTGGTTGAGTAGGTGGGAAGGGTAGTCGAAGTGCGGTAGAGGACACCATGCCAGCGGAGTGAGTCGCACACATCATGAACGTCGGTAGCTGTGGAACTGTAGTTGACGGTAAGATGAAGTGTAATGGTGGAATCGCAGCCATGAGAGTTGAAGGTAGTAACGGATGTGATTGTTGACCTTGTGTAAATGGAATCGTTCCATACATAGCGGTCACAAGCCGTTTCCGTCAAGGTGGTAGCACTGGAATAATGGATGGTCAGATGGAGCGTGTCGACACTCGGACAGCCCGCAAGATTTGTATAGCCATAGGTATACACCGCCGACGAGGTACGAGGTATACTATGCCAAGTGTAGCTGTCGCACGCCGTCTCGGTGAAGGAATTGTGGGTACTGTAGCTGACGGTGAGGTGGAGCGTCACTGTGCTGTCGCACCCTGCGACATTTGTGGTATCCCATGTATAGTTACCATCAGTGCGATAGGTAGTCCCATGCCATACAAGGCTGTCGCAAACATTGTCTGACGGATAGGCTCTAGTACTGTGATTGACAACCAACCGCAAAGTATATATACTATCACAACCATTGATGGTTACTCCTGGCTGAGTATACCTATAGTTACCTGTCCCGGTGTAAGTACCACCAGTTCGGGACCAATAAAAAATATTACAAACCGTGGTATCGATGTATACATTACTATGTGGATTAATAATTACTACCGTTGAATTAGATGTATCGTAAGTTGCTGATACCAAAGTTATTTTTTTCCGAATGATAATGCGTACCGAGTCCCCATTAGATAGACTTGTAGTATTGTCAATATCTATCCATGATGAGGAACGCTTATATTGAGTTTTGTAGTAATAAAAAAAAGCGCGTATGCTATCAACATTGTGCAAACAATAGTTGTAATCTGATTGACTATAATTATTACCCTCGCATATCGGTGGGAGGGGGTTGATGTCGGGCCATACTGGGTTCTGAGCCGTTGCTGTTTTGCCAAGGGCCAAGAAAGAGAGCATTAACAAAAGAATAATCTTGGTTCTTTTCATAATTGATATTGTTTATTGTATTATTTCTGATTGTGTCACCAGACCTCTTCATTCGCTGTTCTGCCTCATTTCAGGTAAAGAGTATCGGTATTATGCAGAGGGTCTGTCAATTGATAATTTGATGCTGGCACACTATCGTCAGATGCCTTGAAATTGCTAAGATCTATAGGTGATGCGATTATTCCAGCTGGCTTTGCTGCCATATTAGGTACTGCCATTAGTTTTTCCGGTTTTATATTGGCAGCAGGTGCCTTGGGTACTGAAGGCTTCACGATTGGCCCCAATAGTGGGGAATAACCAGGAACCATAGGAGCTGTATGTTCATACGTTATTAATTCATAGTAATAGGTTTTACCTCCAATTATAAAAGGGAGGTATGTCTTTTTCTCGGATATTTGTGGTTCAGAGTAGTGCTGATTAGTGTTTGATGTTCCATCCTTTTTATTCTCCTCAGTGCTAATGTCTTTTTCTATTTTTTGCAGTACCTTTATCCTCTCTTTGGCATCTGCAGAGTGTGCGCCATGCTCATATAAGGATAAATATTTTTGGCAGGCAAGTATTTCTTCTTCTGTAAATGAGCTGTATTCCACCATTGCCCATGCTGAGTTCTCATCTTGCCACAGTCGAGATTCTATCTCCTCTATAAGAATCGTATTTCTGCTGTACCTCCAAATTCCAATCAGCTCATGCATAGGTGTCCTGTCTAATATCGACATCATTGTATCCCTGATCTCGTTTGTCCACTCATCATTCTGGTCCCCGTAAAATGAGAGATAATCTGCAAGGTCATAAATGGAACCAAATGCCAAGGCATTTCGATACTGTATCTCGGGAACATACTTGCTGGTTGGGTTCTTCTGCAAGAATGATTGATATTGCTCCTTCGTATTCTTTTGCAAGGATTTCTTATAAGCATAATCCTCATTGTTACATCCGGCAACAAGTAAGGTGGAGATAAGTAAAATAATCATTCTCACTTTCTTCAAGTTCAAGGATAAATGAATATCGGAGACACCCTCCTCTGATTTTAGCCTCATAGTAGAGCCATACTGTTTCTTACATATTAAATCTTTGTTCATAGTTCACAATTCGTATCTCATGTCAATGATTTCTTCTTTGATGAGTTCACCTGTGCGGGCATCGAAGACATACAGGCAGCCTTTGTCCCATGCCAGTTTGATGGTAATAGACCATGTTGTAAAACCAATTCCCTAATCATCAAGTCTATATTATTAAACATATAAATACATGGAAGTCATTATTTAAATTATATTCAAACCGTTATATTTCAATGCCATCTGCTGTTTTCCAGATTCTTTAAGGGTGTCCTCGACCATGTAAGATAGTACTGACTGTCCTTTTTTTACCCAATCAGGCAGCTTGTTTTTTGCTATATCGAAAACACCATCCTTATCCCCACCCTTATATACTGATTCCTTTAGAAATAGTGATTCTAGAAGTTTTATCTCCATTTCATATTGACTTTGAAATTGAATGTAGTGATCCTTCCATTTATTCACTGCAGCATCAACTATTGATTGTTTATTATTCTTGTAATAATCGTAATTATTTAAACATTTCTGCCTTTCTGTAACGAGTATTTCATAAACGTCCTCAAGTGTATTAATTGCTGCTTCGGAATATTTGTATGCCTTATTCCCATATTTATAGCCACGAGATAATATATCCTTAATTTGTGACAATGTGTTTCCTTCAAAAGTCCTCCAGAAGTCAACAAGTTTTGACCAACCGCCATTTTCATAATAGCTATATCCCGTTTCCTTATCAGAGATATCACTGATAAGAAAAAATACCCTCAACATTTGGAATTCTGTACCAGATACGATATCAGACTGATTATATTCTTTAACAAAATGATACAATCCTCGGACTGCCGGATTCTCCTGGTCGATTTGTCCTGGAATAAACTCAAGCTTTTCAACAAGATCAGTGATAGGAATAACATCTCCTTGTGCATGCAATCCCATGTGTTGATTTGAATATTGTTGAAAATTTGTATGTGATGGGGTGAAGCTATCCATGATACCATGCATTGCTATCCCCAACATAAATAATGCTTCCTCATGATTTTGAATAAATAAATATTCAGAAAAACAACTTTTCAAATGTTCTTTGAATTTTTTTTCTGCCTCATCTAGACTTTCGTCTTGGGCTCTCATTGCATGAAGAAATGCAACACAATCGCTTTGGTTGGAGTTTTCTCCCTTAAATAAATCGTTTGCATAATATTGTTCTCTGTCATTAATACTTGTGTAAAATAGTTTGTAATTAGGGATAGCTAGATCGGAAGAGCGTCGTGTAGGGAAAGAGTGTAGATCTCG
>ERZ809504.47-NODE-47-length-18026-cov-6.985866_pt1 | contig 18026 bp, 15 predicted proteins | sample MGYA00521273_ERZ809504 | MGnify/ENA primary metagenome ERZ809504 (study PRJEB31581, sample SAMEA3312979) | metagenome | study: EMG produced TPA metagenomics assembly of the PRJEB8939 data set (Metagenomic analyses of Rumen microbiomes reveals...
GCGGCATTGTTTTTAAACTCCACCTTCACGCCATAGCCATCAGCCATTGGTACTTGATACTTCTCAGCATTTCCATTAGCCACCAAACCCATCTTCTTTGCCATTCAGGATGGAAGTAGAGTTCTATCTCCTCAAATATCAAGTTGACATTCCTGTATCTTCTTTCCGTACTGGCTATGCTATCAATATTGTTCAGGTGGTACATCACGGCACCGACGACCTGGAGAAATTGCTTCTCGCCAGAGCTGAACATTCTGTAGGGGATGTCCTTTCCATCGGTACTGCCGATTATCTTGAACACGATATCCCAAGTAAAAATCCTTGGAGGCATGTTCTCGTAGTCTTCGAATGTATTTTTATCATATTTGTTACGAAGCTTTGTGAAATCTACGTTCCACACCATATCTTCAAGTCCTTCCTCTAGTTTCTTTTCCATGATGTCCCCATCAGCCCAAATAGCCTTGCTATCTTTCATGCCTTTGTAAAAACGCAAGGTCTGTCTCAGTTTCAGCGTGATATGCGTTTTTTCATCGCAGTCTTTCTGCAGGGTCTTAAAGCCATCGACCAAAAATTCCTCAATAAACATTCTGTCCTTTGAATGTCCTTTGAAAAATGGTGCATCCTTCGTAAATGTCATTGTCTGACGATACTCTGGATAGGTATCAAAGATAGATATGGTTTTGTAGATAATATAGTGCTGGCTCTTTATCTGGTAAGTCAGTTTATCCTCTTTACAAGTTAGAGTATCAGGTGCTATCTGAAACCGAATTCGTTCCCCATTGAAATTCAATCCTTTGCACCAGAACTCAATTATGTCAATAATGAGCAACGACCATTGCATCTGCGCCAGACTCATCTCTCGGAATTCACCTATTGTGGATACAATCTCTTCAAGCCTGCTGTCAGCCTTCAGATTCCGTTCAAAGACACTCAGCAGTTTGTTGATATCACTCTCGACAGGCAGATATTTCTCCTTATCCTCAGAAACAAAATCCAAGATTCCACGTAGATAATCCCGTCTGAAAATATTCTTGCGACTAACTCTCCTCTTCAGTGATTGTGCCAGAGAATATAAACTGCCGATAATATCGTCTTTGTCATCCTTCTGATACTTCATCAATAACGTTTTTGCAGCCCTCTTGCTAAATATGTCTCGCATCTTGTCTGTGACACTCCCAAGCCAGTTCACACTCTTATACCTTTCAAACCGTTCTTTAATGGTATTCTCACGAAGTTTAGTACTGTTGAGTAGCGTCAGTTCTATCTTGAAGGGCTCCTTACCATTGATGTCCATCAGAAGCCTTTCTCTTGATGCTGATGTTGAAGACATGATGAGCGATAACAACCGTTGGTCTGACAGTTCCTTCTCTCGGTTGATATTGATATTGCCCCACGTTCTGTACGGATGCAGACTGATGGGAGTCTGATATCCGTCGTTCTTATGGAATATTCTGAACAGCCAATATTTTTCCTCCTCACTGTTGCCATCAGTACTATGGTCTTTCTCCTCTTTGAAATCTTTTAGGTTATAGGCATAGTGCGAATAGTTGTTCACCAACGTATAGAAGAAGTCATCACCCAGTTCCTCATTGGAAAGCGACTGAGGATTGTCATGATTTCTGATAACCCCATTCTCAATGGTTGCCAACTCCTGTACCTTGCTTTCTTGTACATACTTGTCCTTGATGATACGCAGAATTCTTTCTCCCGATTGATAATAAAGCTCTGCATTTACGTTTTCTATGGGAAGCAGGCGTTTCTGCGGATCCATTCCATAATTGATGGCGCAGTTGTTTATCAGCCGGATTATCAACTCCGTCAGCGAGCTCTTGCCGTCTCCATTCATGCCCACAATGGTAGATATGGTAATGTGCGGTTCTTTTTGCTCATCCAACGGCAGTTCAAAGAAGTCCTTTTGTACTCGATGAGCATAGCCCTTACGCCACTCCACATGCCCCCCAACAATCTGAAAGTCGTTGCAAAGATAATATGTTGCTCCCACTTTCAGACATTTGAGAATGTGTTTCGCACAATCCTCCAAAGGTCGTATGGCAATTAGTCTGAACATAAACTATTCAATCCCAATTTTCACCTTTCATTTTACCAAGCCTTTGACCTTTACAAAAATTGTTCTGTTTGTTCAGGATCATACGAACGGTCTTTAGCTTCAAAGATGACAGTACCATCCTCGTGAGGGATGAAAGTATGATACACATTCCGGGGAACTTGTACTGCTGGGCACCCACTCCCATACCGTAGCGTCACCCTTTCTGTCTCCTCCCCCTTCTCATTATATGTCACCTCATCCCCACTCCCACGCAGGATTATGACCGTCTCGGAAGTCTCCGCATGCCGATGGATAGGTATTACCGTGTCTTTCATCATCACGTTCAGCATCCGCTGGGAAGAATCCATCCATTCTCCCTCCTCTGTCACGGAAGTTCGCAAGTCATGGTGCATTCTACGACGTGGGGAGGATTTCGCCTCCTCACCAATCTCTTCGAATAATTCGTTATCTATCCGTATCATTTTAAATAGATTTCCTGAGCATTATTCCAATCTAAACAACTATCTGCTGTTCTTATATCAACAAAATTGAAATCATTCAGCCATCTACTAAGTTTCTTTGCCGCACCTTTGGTACCAACATAGCTTTTGAATTTACGTGTCAAGGGCAGTCCTTCCAGCATTGGCTGGCCATCATCCAAGTCACGGGGGTGAATATAACCCAATAAATACTCATCACTTTCCTTACTCCATTTCTTTATCAACGGATAAGGGAATAAGCGGAAATAGCCACCGCCAGAAAACACCAGATGTTTACCTCCTATTGTTTTAAAACAGATAGGGAACTCCTTCATCTCCACCCCTTGATATCGGATGATTGTCGGAGCTGCTTTGGGGAATGATGGCATACCGCCATGCGCATGATGAGCGGGGAATACAGAACTGTCGTACTTAATACCCAGTTCTGCCAAATCCTCAAAAGCCCAAGCTTCAGACTCACGAATAGAGAATCCTGGCGCCCGGAAGCATTCCACCTTTTTTCCGGTGATATCCTCCAACATTTTAATACCAGTTTCCACATCCTTACGAAAATCTTCCCTACTCTGCTGCCACACTAGTTGATGATTCATTGTATGACAACCTATCTGAAATTTGTCAGAGATTTTTCGTACTACATCTGGATATGTTTTTGCTATCCATCCTATAATGAAGAATGTCGCCTTGGTATTGGTACGTTCAAGAATATCGAGTATTCTGTCAACATTCTCGTAAATTCTTACTTCATATTTTCCCCACTCATCTTCTGTACGAGTGGCATCAAAATCAAGGAGATGAAACCATTCCTCAACATCAAAAGTCAAAATATTCATTGAACTATAACTTATAAATTTTATTTACTCTACGTCGATAGTCTAATCAGATGAGAACTCACTAGTGTCTTATTACATGGTCTATATTTCCTATATTATCTTCAATTTGATTCTGTTAAGTCACTTTACAATTTGATTCTGTTAAGTCACTTTACATTCACAACCGCTGATATTCCTTTATTTATCATTCTTCCCCACACTCTTATAGAATCCATCGGAAATATCATTGCATGCCGCAAACTTTCCTTTGTATTCCGCCATAACGATATTGATTTATATATCACATAGGGATACTTCTCATAATAACTTTTATCCTTATTGTGTCCGAAGTTCCCCGTCTCTAAAATAATGTCCAGTATCCGGCTCGCCTTATGCGTCCATTTTTCGGATTGCGAATACAGTGGCATCGCTTCTGCAGGCATACCCAAATACTCAACAGCCAATGCACCAAATGCTTTCCATTCGCTCATCAGCCGTATACTCCGCAACCTCGACTCTAACAAGTTTAAGTCATAATGACTGCGATACGTCCACAACAGTCTGCACCAGTCACAAATCTGACGCAGTCCTATTCCACCTCGAAAGAAGTGCTGTAGAATATGGGTAAAAACATAAACCACATCATTGTCTGGTGACATCAGGTTTACGTCCGCACCGTTATTATCCCACTTTCTGCTATGACCACTAAAAACATCTTTTGCGACCTCGTCTAAACATCCATCTATCCGTCGACTCAAGTCACTCCTTAATGTTCCGTGTATTTCTACCTCCCAAGATTTTATTGTCATAGCAATATGTTTGGTGTATGGATTTTCTTTACTGACGAAAGATGCCATTGATCTCAAATATTTCTCTGCCTTCCCAAAGTTGGTCATATCAAGCAGCAAATCCACATCACCACAAGCGCGCCACAAGGGTCGTTCATAGCATTGAGCAATCCCTTGCCCCTTCATCAGAACCATCTCAATACCATTTGCTTTCAACAGCTCCTGCAACTTGAAAACAAAACCGTTCATCGCTTTATTCCGCTGTTCCAGCAGTTGCACCTCGCCAATCCATTGCAACAAATCCCCTTGCGATGGTTTCACTTCAGAATGTTCAAGACCTGCCAAGACAAGCCCTAATACACTCTGTTCTTGTGCTACTCGGTATACTTCAGTAAAATCAACGTCTTTTATTACAGTAAGCCGACACCTTCTTTCCCAGAGTCCAGATTTTATGAATTCAAAGAATGCTCCGTTATCTCTTCTCATGAAATTATCTATTTTCCCATCACCAGTTTTCCTACATTCCGCATCTCATTAACAATAATATTCTTTGCTTTTACAGCAGGTATCACATTGGTATTATAAAAGGCATTCTGTGAGATATTTACACAATCACTCTGTGGCAAAGAGAATTCTGAACTGATATCGATATATGGTTTCGTTATGTCCGCATCGCTAAAGAAAATATTTCCATCAACGTTCAACATTGCAGCTATATCCGTCAAAGTTTCTTTCGACAAACCTGAAATCCGATACTTTATCTGTGCAGTTTGACTTTCCCCTGCATTAAAAATACAATCTCTTACCAAGATATTCGCATTCTGTCCGTCTATACCCACCATACAGTCAGCAAACAGACAAGATTCAAACCGTGTGGTATGTGTTAGAAGTGAGGTATTTATAATATCTGCTATTCTCACTGCCCGCTGCGTATTTCTAATACGACAATTTTTGAATACTGTCATACCGTTATTCCCAAAAACTCTTATTAGGTAGTGGTCGGTAGCATTACCTTTGGCATTGTCCTGAAAGTCACAGTCCGTAAAAGTTATCATTGCGATATCAGCATTCTTTGGGTTCACAGCCATCGATTGTGGGTTCTTTCTAGTAATGTTCACAGAAACGGCATAATTTGGTAACGTCATTTTATCACTCCAATACGAACTAACATTGTTAACTGTAATGTTCATCGCCGTTCTTATGTTTCCGGCATCTCCTTGATAGAGTTCTATCACCTCCCTGACATCACGACAATAAACATTATTTATCATCACATTATAAGCCCCTGCAGTTCGTATATATCCATACTTTGAAGTAGGCCTATCATAGCCATTCACGTTTCTAACCGTAATATTATACGGCATAAGTCCATAATTATCCGGGTATGGCCATGATATATTACCAAAATCAGACTTGATATTCGATGTCGATTTTGGTCCTAATGCTGATTCCATATTAATCAATGAGGAAACATTTCCTCTCCATGTGATGTTATCTATATCAATATTATAGCAATTCCCAAGAATGTCGATTGGCACAAATGTCGTTTCCTTAAACGGTTCAGTTTCACCGCTAATGTTAACTATTCTGATATCGTAGTTGGAGGTTATTGTTGTGACGTGCGGACCACCTATCTCTATAAAAGCACTCGGTGTATTTTCCTTTCCTTTTTGATTCCCCATCTTATACTTACAATTTTTGACAACTATACGCTCACTTTCCCTCATAGCGATGGCAGATGAAGCACGATGTCTCAGTTTATCATACGTATCTATATTGTCAATGATAGTGGAGCCACCAAAATCAATAGTCAAATCTTCTTCATAGCGCAACTCTATACCTTCTGTGACGGTATAATCACCTTTTTCTACGTGAATGACTCTTTTCTTATCATGGTGTGTTATTTGCGCCTTATTATCATACCAACAACTGCAGAAATTCCGCAACAATACGAACAGATTATCATTCGCTTTAGAAAACCATCTGGTGTAGATATCTTCATTTGAAGGGCATCCTGTAATCTCGCATTCAAATCTGGCATTTCCTTCTATTAGGCAGCCATTTAAATTAACGGTTCCATTCCGTAAGCTCCCCCCAGAAAATAGAAGAACACATCCCTTTGGTATGGTTACGTTCGCTTTGTTCAAATCAAAGTCAAACTGGACGTCATAAACTGCGTCTTTTCGCTTAACTTGCTCTGCAAATGGCATTGTTTTTGTTAGAACTACAAAGTGATTGCTTATATTATCATTTTGCCCTCTTTCGCTATCAGTTATATTCTGATTCGCAGATACTGGTAAATAAAAGCAGCAAAAGAGTAATAATAATGAGAACCCCTTCATGCCAATCTACTCTATTCTAAAAATTCTATCTATTACAAATATATTCATAACCTATTCGTTATTATATTACTCAGAATCACTTCCTGTTCGTACAGGTACTGACTTTACCACCTTGGCAGGTCTTCCAACTGCAACAGTCCAAGCTGGAATATCTTTAGAGACTAGTGATCCCGCTCCGACAATAGCTCCCTCACCGATAGTTACACCAGGCATAACAAAAGATTCCATACCAACAAGACAGCCTTTTTTTAGTACTATCGGTTTAATCGTATAACCAAGCTTCATATAATCACTGCCCACAAAATAATGTGTAAAATCACGTTGATGACAGAGGAGCCGAGTTCCACTCGCAACGCTGACGCTATCTTCAAGGGTTATCATATCAGCATGACCTTGGTCTATACGCACATGATCACCTATAAAGCATCCTTTCCCGACTTTACATCCCATACGACGCATAAGTGATGGTCTAAGTTTTCTTGGAGCCAATGGTTCAAGTATAGCCCAGTCCATCATATTCTGAAGTTGCTTCAAATAAATATTCTTAAAAAACTGTTTAATAACCCTCCATAAACTCACCTGACCATATTCCTCTTCAGAATAATTAAATCCAAGTTTTCTCAATAGTCTAAAAGTCAAACTTAATTTCTTATCTTCCATGAATTTTATTTTTGATTGATAATATCTTCCAAATGATCTATACAATCATTGAGCTGGTAATTCCTTTCAAAATATGTCCTACCATTCATTCCTTTCTTTTCATAAGCGACCTTGTCTGTTAAAACTTTTTCTTTTATTATTTTAACAAGACTACATGCATCACCAGCGGGCACTGCATAGCCGCAGTCAGCTTCGTTAATTATATCTGCCCCCCCGGGACCAATCATAGCTAATACAGGTTTGCCTGCAGACATATATGACTGTAATCTTGCGGGTACAACCATTCCCAAATGCGGAAATCCACTTCTGAGTGTAACAAGCATCGCATCTGCCGCTTTATAAAAAGCAGGCATTGCCGCAAAAGGATAACGCCCATAAGTAAATGCTGTCTCTTCAAGTCCATTCTCCTTAATGAATTCATCAAGCCATTGTTTACGACTTCCGTCACCAACAAACAACCATTTCACTTCAGGAGTATCCTTAAGGGCAAGCATTGCTTCTGCTACAGCATCTAAATTTTGTGATTTCCCCAAATTACCAGCAACCATAATCTTAAATCCATCAGGAAGAGATGGAATATTATAATTTTGATCCATCGCCAGCATATCTTCGCTCCAATTAGGGAAATAGACTATTTTATTTGCAAAGTCACCTTTTGGCAAAATAGATTCCGTAAATCTTTTACTACTAATGAGTATTTTATCGCAATTCTTGTATATACCTTTCACTCTTCTTTCTGCCCATGCGATAATTTTTTTATTTTTAATCCCTCCACCAGATCTCATAGCATCAGGCCAGATGTCTAGAACCCACATAAAGAATGGTATATTTCTAAGTTTTTTTAGTAGGATGCCAGGATATGCCTGAAAGATTGGTGACGTTTCATGGCATATTATGCAATCGTATTTCTTCCATACAAATTTAAACAAAATCCAAAAACATCCGGAAACAACATACGAGAAATAATTAATTGGCAACCGCCATCCCCCTTTACCTCTTGGTGTTTGAAATACACGATACACATTTACTCCAGCCACTATCTCATGACGCTTTTTGAATATTCCATATCCCTTAAAATATTTACCCTCTGGATAGTTTGGTATTCCCACAAGAGCATCCACCTGATGGCCTCGCTTCACCAATTCAGAAGCAATGTCATTACTCTTGAAATTCTCAGGATAAAAATATTGTGTTACCAATAGTATTCTCATAAATCTATATATGTGGTTTTACCATCTAGTCCTTTTAAAGCCCTACCGCTAAAGTATAAACGCTCCAATTTATCTATGCCATAATATTGAGGAAATTCGAAAGTGCCAAATTGGAACAACGTCGCAGGAAACCAATCTTTCTTCGCTTTATATCGTTCTTCCCAATGCAAACCATCTTTCGTCACCCAGAGATGAGCGTATTTGTCAGTATTGACCTTTGAGGGTTCAACAGTAGTGGAAATGAATGCCACATCACCCACCTGTCCGCCTTTAATAACAGAACCTTGCACTTCTTGAAGTTCTGTTATCTCTAATGTTTCACGATCAAATTTCTTAATGACGTTTTGTTGATACTGACTATCTGTCCCAAAGACTATAAAATCTTTATAGAAAAACAACTGACATGTACGGTATTCTTGACCTCCTCGAAAAACCTCTATAAAAGTCTTGAACTCATCCTCTGTGTATCCAATGATACATTCGTTATCTCTGTCACCTGTAGTAACCCAAATGCGATTTGTGTATTTATCAAAAAAAACTCCGTGAATATGATTGATTATACCATCAAGAAATGTATATACAACACGCCAGGTCTGTCCGTTATCCTCTGAGCCATAGATATTAACTGCTTGCTTCTCCATATTCTGAAAATACTCCCCGAAGAAAACGTGCCCGCTAGGCAAAAAACAGACATTTAATGGTTTTGAGCCCCTTTCGACATTAAAAACCTTAAGATAGTTATTCTTTGTTGGGTAATAAACGAACAGCCCCTTCTTTGCAACTATAAGATAAACGTCTTTGAAACGATATAGACCTGTAATCTCCGAGCGAGATAAACGACGGAGGTATTTATTACTCGAAAGCATTGTATAAGCCCCATTCTTTACAGTAGTCAAAAACGAAAATGAGTTATTAGTTTTATCATACTGATATAATCTGTGACCTTTAGCAATAATCCCCGTTGTTTCGTCTATATATAAAATCTTCCCTGATAACATCTCCTTTATTTACCAAGAATTGTTTTTATAACCTCAAAAAGCTCTGAAACAGAATGAGTTTTTATAATGCGATCTGTACTAAGGGATGGAAATGTATCAAAAAAACTTTGATCCAAATCATTAGTAATAATCGCTATAGGCTGCGATCCATTATACATTGCCTCAAGTAGTGTTGTTGACTTCCTAGCTATACAAATATTATTTGTTAGCGACATATTATAGTCAGTAATAATATCAAGCTTCAATCCTTCGTAATCAGTCCTTTTATCAGCAGGGTGTAACTTTAAATATAATTTTATACCCACACCCTCTAGCATTGGTGCTAATTCCTCTATAATATTATAATGAATATATACCTCACGCGGTTCTGTAAAGAAAACAACCATTTGTGGATGTGGTTCACACTTGTCCAACTTGAACATCTTTCGGGCAACTTCTTCATCCCACTTAAACTTGTCCGTCTTGTATAATGAGTTCAAATAAGTTGAAGCCTCTTTTCCTGTGGTATAACAAAACTCGCAAGAGAAACCTTTGGGGAATTTGTAGCCATATTCGAGCCCGTGAGGTATGCAAATAGTCTTGATTCCAAATTTATGAGCAATCTTTTCTTCGACAACAGAATACCTGTCAAGATTACTACCTGTGTAATACGTTTTATTTTTGAAGTTGCTAAGATAATGGTTAAGCAGTTCGGAAAACAGTTCCGTATGCACAGCTCTTTTGGCATACCATTGATACATCAGGCAAACTGTCCCTGCTCCGACCAAAGGAGTATAAAACTTTTTAATCGTTTTGTAATCCCTCAGCGATTTAAAGTAAGCGGATATAACCCAGCGCATTCGTTCCGTTCTAGAATACATCCTATAAATAGAATCCTTAGAAAAAACATCTTCGTACTCCTTATGGATGTTACTAAATTTCATAAACCGCTGTATTGATTGTTTGGACCGTTTCCTTAATACAGTAAACTCATCATAAATCTCTATATTCTTTTCTGTTTGAGGTATTCTCAATAATTGATAGATAATATAGACGAAAGTGGCAAAATTAACTAACAAACAACGTGCTCTATTCCACAGACAATTAAGTGCGATATTTCCTTGCACTCGTATACCCTTTTGTTTCCCAATATTATGGGCGAAATAACATAAATCCTGGTTTGCTTTTTCGAATGTTATGTTATCGATCTCAGGGTGATTCTGTACATAATACTCAAGTGTTAAATATTTTTGTATTTGATAAACAAACATTTCATTGACACAATAATGGTCAACATTGAAATCATCCGAACGCTTATCGGAATATTCCAAGAAATCTTTTGAGAACAAATCCTCACGTAAAGTTTCCTTGTTATCTAAAATAAGTTTATTTCCTGTTATCTTTAAAGTACTCATACAATACTATTATAATCAATTCATACTCTATTAATTATCTTTTAACTCTACCACTCGCATCACCACCCATCAGGTTCTCTACCTCCTGAACAGTAACCCAGTTATAATCTCCCTTCAAAGTATGCTTCAAGCAACTTGCTGCTGTCGCAAACTCCAATGCTTTTCGGTCATCCTTATAATGGAGCAAACCAAAAATAAGTCCACCCATAAAGGAATCGCCACCTCCTACTCTATCCACAATATCTGTAATATCATAGCGACGGGATTCTATCAGTTCCTTACCATTATACAGCACGCCACCCCATGTATTATGGTTGGCATTGATAGCTCCTCGGAGCGTAACCGCCATCTTCTTACAACGAGGGAAACGTTCCATCATCTGCTGGCAGACACTAAGGAAACTACTCTGGTCAACATTACCATTGGTCTTAGCTGCATCAAAATCCTTTGGTTTAATGCCAAATACCTTCTCGCAATCTTCTTCATTACCAAGAATAATGTCAGAACCTGCCACCATTTCAGGCATTACCTCAGCAGCGGTCTTTCCATACTTCCAGAGATTACCTCGATAGTTGATGTCACAACTGACGGTTACGCCTAATTCATTGGCGGTCTTGATGACCTTAAGGCATTCTGCAGCTGCATTAGCTGAGAGAGCAGGAGTGATACCCGTCCAATGGAACCATGTGGCATCTTTCAAAATCTCTTTCCAATCAATGGAGCCTGGAGCAACAGTTGCTATAGAGCTATCTTCACGATCATAGTAAACCTTTGATGGACGGGCATTGCTACCTGTTTCCAGATAGAGAATCCCCATACGTTTACCGGTTCTCTGAATATGGTCAACACCCACCTTATGCCCACGAAGATCCATGATGCAACGTTCTGCAATAGGATTGTCAGGCAAACAAGTAATGTAATCCGTGTCCAAACCATAGTTGGCCAGTGATACAGCCACATTGGCCTCTGCACCGGCATAACTCACTTCAAACCTATTCGCTTGAATAAGCTTGAGGTAATCGGGTGCACCAAGGCGCACCATTATCTCACCAAAGGTTACTACTTTCATACTATTTTTTCCTTTTTCCAATTAATATAGGCACATACCTATCACATAATTTGATTGGCATATACAATAAAATTAATACAATAAATGGCATCAACAGAGGATGAAAACTAACGCCACTCTTTATTTCTAATACTTTAATTATTATAATTACAGTCTGATGAACACAAAGGATTAGCAATGTTCCATTTGAAATGGCCTGTACTACAATACTTTCCTTGCTAAATACTAGTTGGAATAATCTTATTAGTAAGTATGATAACATATAGGAAACTACAAGGAACAGAAAAAAATTATTCCCCGTGTCACACCGAAACATATTAACTGGTCCAACAAAATTATATCCAATCATCAAGAGAGCAACAAAGCCAACTCCTATTATCAGATAGTTTGAAACCGGTGATAATTTCGTCAAGATATTTATCTTTGGATTCTTTTTCAAGAAATAGCCAAAAATAAAAAATTGGAAACACAGCAATGTCGTGTTTAACTGAAAAATATCGTTATTCTCTTTTACCACTCCATATTGCTTAAACAGGAGGTATATTAGAAACGAAACTATAGGTAAATATGTTAAATGCTTTACGAATAGGCTACTTACCAATCTCATAATCATGATTGAAACGAGAAACCACATCGCTCGATAATTACCAGGTAACTGTTCTTGATTACCCATAAATACATTTACTATACCCTGTGGTACATCATTGGGAGGTGTAATTACCAATAAAAAAGAATTGTATATCAGATATGGTATAATTAAACAATAAAACATCCTATTTGCTTCTTCCTTAAAAATCCTTGGCTTATATAAATAGCCAGATAACATAAAGAAGAATGGGATTCTGAAAATAGAGAAGAGTTGACTGAACGGGGCATCTGGTACATGAGCATATACAACCATAGTTATAGCTATTGTTTTTGCCCAATCTATCCATGCATATCTTACTCTCATTTATTCTCTAACTACCACAATGACAGGAATCACTATTCCACTATATTCGTCTAAATGTACTGATAAATGGATACAACATCCAGCTCGTCATAAAGAGAGCGTGTCAGAGATATGAGCTTCTGACCTGCAAAGACATGATAATCTGCAAAGAGAGTACGGTTCTCTATCGTCAAAGCCATCTCTTTCTCAGAAAGAATGGTTGACGGATAACCATCATATCCCACAATGTAAACGTTCTTGCTTGACAGATTGATAGCAGTCTCTATGGCCACGGTTGTACAAGAGTCATAAAAATGCTCTGTGAACTTAATCTCTGCCAACTCAAAGGTCTTATTCACAGCAAAGTCAGGCACGTCCGTACCGAGTTTTCTGGGATATGGAGGCAATACGCACTTATCACTAAACGGGAATCTGGCCTTTTCTACAAGGCGCTTTGCTTCACGTCCTACAAGACAGAAGTATTTAGGCACATCCAAGTCCTGGTATTCAGCAGCATGACGAGCTGTAGCAAAAACCAAAGCAACCGACTTCTTCTGCTTGATGAATTCTGTGATGGCCTCTTTATGCTCCAGAGGGGATTGTCCACCACCTAAGATAATTACATCCTCAAACTTCTGCTCATGAAGGATGGGATACTTAGCATTATCCTTCACATTGTCTTTGCGGTTCTGAAGGCCACGAACAATGCTGTCAAATGAATAGATACGATTGGTTACCAGCTCCATAACTTCTTTCTGAGGGATAGAATTTGCTCCAGAAATCATATATGGCAACTGAGTACCCCAACGGTATTTCTCATAAAGTGGCGTAAATGCAGTAATCACATCACCCAACACATTGAAGTCAACCTCCAAATCTTGCTGAGCATTCAAATAGGTAAGCAACAGTTCTGTATTCAGATTACCAGCTCCACGGCCCATACCCAGAACGGTACAGTCCACATATTCCAGCCCAAGGTCAATAGCAGTCAATGTATTGATAAGACCCAACTGAAGGTTGTTATGGCCATGAAATCCAACTGGAACTGTAGTATTAGCTCTTACCTCTTTAACTATAGTAGTCAGTTCTAGGGGTGTCATACCACCAAAACTATCCACCATACAGAATAGGTCTGCCACACCATTAATCTGGTTCAGTTTCTTCAGGAAGTCAGGATAATCCGTGAGCCAACGGCTCATATACATGCAATTGAAACCAAGTTCAAAGCCCATAGCCTTGATGGCCTTGGCCAGTATCACGGCCCTGTCAAAGTTCTTGGGATCAATAGCAACACGGATCATATCCACAATACCCACTAAAGGTTTGATAAGCGCATCCAAGTCTTCCGGCTTGGTGCTCTTTTCATTGAGCATCACATCAAGCTTCTTTGTGCAGGTAGCACGAATATGCTTCAGTACGCTCACAGGGCAATAACCATATTTGCCCATATACTCCTTGGTAGGATTGTTGCGATAGCCCAGTTCCAGATAATCAATAGGAAGGGCATTCATTGCTTTGATATACGCATCAACCGTTTTGGAATCAAAATCCCAATCCGTGTAGTAACCGCCATCGCGAAGAGTTGCGTCAAAAATCTTAAAAGATCTCATTGCTTATTTCTGCAGCTTGGCTGCCATTATCTCGTTAACTTTTTTCAAATCGTTAGGCGTGTCAACTGCCACGGTCTCACTATCTACTTCAATGTACTGAACCTTGTAGCCGTTCTCAATGAAGCGAAGGATCTCAATATCTTCAATGGCTTCAATCTTGGCCTTTCCATACTTCTTGCCATAATCGCAATAGAACTTCAATGCAGCAGGAGTAAAGCCATACACACATACCTGCTTGTAATAAGCATAGTCAATGCTTCCCTTGGGGTAAGGAGCAGTGGAACGTGTCAGATAGATACCAATACCTTCTTTGTTAGTGATAACCTTAGGAACTGTGAAGTTCACCACATCAACAGGGTCGTTAATCTTGGTCATCAGGTTACTTACCTGAAGATCAGGATTGTCAAAGAAAGGCAGGATAGCCTTTTCCATCACCTCCGGTTCCATCAGCGGTTCATCACCCTGAATGTTCACATAGAGGTCAGCAGGAATCTTTTCTGCCACTTCACCAATACGGTCAGTACCTGTACGATGACTAGTAGAGGTCATGATACACTTCATGTCGTTTGCAACACAGGCATCATAGATACGCTGGTCGTCAGTAGCGACATATAACTCATTAAAATACTTCACCTGTGAAGCGTGCTGATATACCCACCATATCATGGGTTTGCCACAGATGTCAGCCAAGGGCTTGCCCAGGAAACGAGAGCTCTCGTAACGGGCGGGAATAACTCCGATGATTTTCATATAATATATTTTAGTTTACAATTATACTGTCTTTTACTTTCATATCCTGATTATTGACAACCCTTTTTCTTTGTGAATATGGCATTTTAACATATCTATAAATAATAAGGGTATAGATAATTGCTAATTGAAGGTTTAAAGAACCGAGTTCATTTCCAGCCCAAAAAACGACGCAGGGCGGAAGAGTTAATGATAAGGAAATTAGTGCTTTAAAAGAAACTATCCCTCTTTTGGGTCCCAACCTATAGATAATACTAGAGTATAATAGTATAAAAAGAAAAGTGCCAAAGAAACCAAAATCATAAACCAAACGGGCAATGATACCGTGAAATCTAGCTTTTTGCATACCTAATATTCTATCTTCCCTTGCACTGCGTTCTTTATTTATCCGTTCACCTCCATACAGTTTCTTCTGAATCAGCACTGCTAGACCTCCACAACCGTACATACCCCATGAATTGTACTCAAACTTATGATTTTCAAGAATGATTGGCGCGTTTTCTTCCCATTGTGCGAAATAGTCAAATAAAGAAAACAAGGTAGATTGCTCTGTTTCATCCAAGATAGCTTCGTTTTTTGACTCTTTTGTATAATAATCCGAAAACCTTGAATCTGAAATTACGCCAAGTCCCAATACTATTGCTCCTAATATTACAATAGCAACAATTGAAACACCTACTTTAATTTTTTTGCTTAGCAATGGCATTAAGAAGAATAAAATAGTAACATATAATAACACATATTGAGATGCCACTGAACGTGATAATGCAACCAATCCATTTAATACAAGGCATGAAGACAACAATACATATTTAATGGCCTTTCTAAAGTTTCTTTTAACTAAATAATAAAAATGCAGAGATAAGAAAAAGTAACCAAATGGGGCGACAAAGTTACCAAATGTGATAAGGATATGGGGAACCATCGTTTCCCAAATCTCTGCAGCACCACCTTCGTTCTTATAATCTTGAACTGCAATAGTACCCATCATCAGCATTGGGAAAATACGCATTAATATATAAGCGTAAACTAATATTACAATTATTCCAAATACCGTTGTAACAGTCTCAACAAGGGCCAATCGAGACAAGTTGATATTTCCTGTTTCAACCACATTCACATCGCAATACTTTCTAAATCCGCGAAAAAGGACATATAACAAAATTGCGTTAAATAGGGTATACAATACTGTTGAAAACTCCCAATCAGGTTGTCGACCTACCAGATAAGCCGCGACAGAGGTAAATAGTAATAGCCCCATCAACACCGTCATGATAGAATGACGATGCTTGTTGAAAATAAAATATACGATAGCAAATAAAATGTAGATCATTTCCTAATAACTTTCAACATCATTCCCTTTTCCTCTTCGGAAAGAGTAAAACGCCAATGCAATATAAAAAACAATATATTAAACAATATTACTTCGGCCAAGAATGCACCTATAGAGACAGGGATCCATTTCACAATATAAAAAGTTACTGCAGTGAGTATGAATGTAGTAATCACAATAGGCGAAATCTTCTTTAAAACACTCGCAAGACTTATATCGAGGTGTCTTTTTATATAATAAACAACACTCAAAATCTGACCTATAACAATTGAACCTGCCATTACATAAGCGTAAGTAACCAGTGATATTCCAAGCAAATAATAAACTATCAGAAAAGATATTATGAAGCCTGCAAATAATGTTATTATCCTGAATTCCAGCCTATTGGTAGCGATTTGTAATAGATAACTAAAATCCAGTAAAAGCGCAAAGGTCATTGGCACCATCACTATCAATGCAACCTTAAATGCTTCATGATAACTTTCTCCAGCCCACATATCTATAAAATACTGACCGAATAATATAAAGTTAGCCAAAATGAAAAATAGAACGTATGCTTGAAGTCGGGTTACTTTAAATGTTGCTTTCTGTATCGTTTCATTATCACGCTTGAACGTGTTGGATATATAAGACGGCAAAAAGACATTGGTTATGGCGGTAGATAACGAACGATAATTAAGGATGAAAATCATAGCGATCCCCCATACAGCTACAACATTTGAACCTTGGAACAAACCTATAATAAATTGGCCTGAATTGTATTGAAAGGCATCAAAGACCGAAACGAGAAACATCCATACAGAAAAAGCAAGCAGCCCCTTAATCATCTTGGGGTCAAAACATTTTAGTGAGAACCTAAAATCTAGTTTTTTTACAGAGTAGATATAAAACGCCAAGTACGTTAGTAAATTGAATAAAGTAACTACCGCAATAGCTTCTACCGACTTTATATGGACCAGATAAAGCAAAAGAATTAGGATTGCTGGCTGTAGATAGATACGTATTAAATAAATCGCATTCTTAAAAATGAACTTTTCGTATGCAACAAGAACTGAAGCAGATATTTGTAATGGGAAAGTAAAAAGTAGGTTGATTCCACATAATAACATCATTATTCGGATCTTCGAGACTTCTTCTCCTGTCATTGTAGAAGAAAATAATTGAGGAGTATAGAAAGCCAGAAGGCAGCAGACAGCAAGTGCAAGAATACCTATCAATATATATATAACTGATACCGTCCCGTAAAGACGATAAAGATTTGTCTTGTCGTCTTCTGTATTATATTTTACGGTAAATCTTGTTACGGCACTACCAAATCCAAAATCTAATATCGCAAGATAACCGACAATTGACATAACGAGGGAAAACAATCCATACTCGTTCTGTCCTAATGCACGTAGTAGAAATGGCGTATAAAGAAATTTAACCAGTACATTAGAGACCATCTGAATGTAGCTGAGAATCACGCCACCTTTTTTTTCGCTTATCGGCATTGTAATTATAAAGGCTATATATTAGTAATCTGTATCTTCCTCTAAAGGAATAATATATTTATTAAAAATACTACTTACAAAAATAAACCGT
>ERZ809504.48-NODE-48-length-17943-cov-6.503075_pt1 | contig 17943 bp, 49 predicted proteins | sample MGYA00521273_ERZ809504 | MGnify/ENA primary metagenome ERZ809504 (study PRJEB31581, sample SAMEA3312979) | metagenome | study: EMG produced TPA metagenomics assembly of the PRJEB8939 data set (Metagenomic analyses of Rumen microbiomes reveals...
CCTTCAAAAAAGATATCAATTTTTCCTGAATACATGGTAATTTGTACAATTAATTTTTCTTTTTCTTTTTCCTCACTTTTTACTGGAAATGAATAACATCTTTGATTATTGTTATTCATAGTATCATATAAAGGTAAATGCAATCTTAATGGAAATCGCTCTCTCTTAAATACAGGGCAGGTATCGCAGGCACAGGTCAACTATGCTATGCAGATGAGAAACAATCCTATGTTCCAAAATCTATTCAAATAAATAAGTGTGCGCACACTTTTAAATAAAATTTTATGGAGGTAAAAAATTATGGCTATTTCAAGCGAAAATGAAATGGTAATGCCCGTACAGCCTATGTATGGCGGAAATTGCGGATTCGGTAACTTTGGCGGAGACGGATGGTGGATAATTCTTCTGCTCCTGTTCGCTTGTGGCGGATGGGGTAACGGCTTCGGTGGATTCGGTGGCGGTTACGGTATGGGAGAGTTCCCTTGGCTTATCAACGGTCAGCAGGGTATCAACACCAACACCAACAACGGATTCCGTGACGCTATGCTGAATGATGGTATCAATTCCATACAGAATGGTATTAACGGCATTTCCACACAGTTATGTAATGGATTCGCAGGTGTAGAGCAGAGCGCAAATGCTAGACAGATTGCGGATATGAACACCGCTTTTGCTATGCAGAACGCTATCAATAGTGGTTTCAACAACGTAAATACTTCGCTTCTTAACTGTTGCTGTGAAAACAGACAGGGGATTGCAGATTTGAAGTACACCGTTGCTACCGAGAATTGCGCTGACAGAACGCAGGCTATGACTAACACAAGAGACATTATTGAATCACAGACCCGTGGAACACAGGCAATCCTCGACAAATTATGTCAGTTAGAACTAGACAACGCTAAAGCACAGATTGATTCGAAGAATGAACGTATCGTAGATTTACAGAATCAGTTAAATATGGCTTCATTAAAAGAATCACAGACCGCGCAGAACGCATTTATCCAGCAGGGACTTAACAACGAAGTAGACCAACTGTATAACAGATTGTCTAATTGCCCTGTGCCTTCTACACCTGTTTATGGTCGTACACCGATTTTTACCTGCAACAATAACAACGGTTGCGGTTGCGGATGTGGAATGTAAGGGGGTGGCACTATGGCAGAATATTTAACAAGAGATTCGGTGGAATCGGTTTCGCTCAATTCCGCAATTCCTTTTCTTGATTCTATTCGGTGTAACAAAGGATATGTTTTTCATCAAAATGGTACGGGAATTTTTATTCTGCGTGGTGGCAACACTAACTGTTTTGCAAGATATGAAATTGAGTTTACAGGGAATATTGCCATTCCCGAAGGGGGCGACCTCACACCGATTGCGACCGCTATTGTTGTATCGGGAGAAGATAGAACAGGAAGTAGAAGCATTTATACTCCTCAAGCGGTGGAAGAATACGGAAATGTGACAAGTAGGGCAACAGTAGATGTTCCGAAAGGTTGTTGCTTTACTGTATCCGTAGAATATGTAAATGGCACAGTTGAAGACCCGACAGTAATTCCTACTCCGTTGATAAATGTAATTGACGGAAGTTTGAGCATTACAAGGGTAGCATAATTCAAATTTGGTCAATAGAAACCGCTTTGAATACACAAAAAAATAGGAGGTAATAATATGCACAAGTTAGAACAATTAAAGGATATGCTCTGCGAAGAACTTGAAGAATACGGTTCAAAAGACAAACTTGATATGGGCGGGTTAGACATTGTGGATAAACTCGCTCACGCAATTAAGAACATTGACAAAATCCTTGATTCCGAAGGTGGTTACTCCGAAAGAATGTATAGTAGAGGTAATTATCGCGGTGAATCCTACGGTGATTCTTACGGAATGTATGGAAGAGATGGTTACTCTCACCGTGGCAGAAGAGGAAACGTCAAAAGAGATTCTATGGGACGTTATGCTCGGGCAAATGATATGATGGTAGACGAACTCCGAGAATTGATGGAGGACGCACCCGACGAACACACCCGAATGGAATTTGAACGGTTCATCAATAAGATGGAGCAGAGATAGTAAAAAAGAGGGCAAGTCGAAAGATTTGCTCTTTTTTATTTTTATGTGTTGACATACACAATAACTTGTAGTAATGTATTGTATGAAAGGAGGTTTGTTATGGAATTTGGATTCAAAGAAGTAGACGCAAAATTAAGCGGAAAAGAGATGTTGTGGGTTGGATTGGCTTGTATAGCAATCGCATTGTTTATTATTTTCGTAGGAGGATGACTATGGACGAGAAAGAAAAGGTTTTTATTAGAGAGAAAGTAGACGCATACGTTGACCGTGTGCAGGATTTAAACGAAGTAAGACAGTTTGGAGAGATTTGCTTCGGAATTTTTGACAATATCTATGTTGGAGAGAACATTGGAATCATTATTGAGGCTTTAGGCATTGAAAAGATTGATACCCGCCTCGAAATTTCCGAGAGATATGTGAACGGTAAAACGGAGAATTGGCTTATAAAGTGGAAAGTATTTTATTACAGAGGAATGAGATTCAGCGGTTTTGTATATATCGTACCCGAGGAGGAATTATGAAGATAGTAAGGAGTTTAATAACTACCACCGCAAAGATTAAGCCTATCAATGATAAGGCGATTGTAGACTTCTTTGAGTTTGCGGAGTGCAATTATCCCCCCGAAAGCGGTGTAATCATAGAGATGGATGAAATGAATGGCTGGGATATTGTAAGGTTCTTTGAAACTTTAGAATACACCCAAGTGGACGAGATAAGAGGTAACTTGCCCGATTATCCACAAGCGGATGATAATGCGGTGGAAATCTTAATTGAGGATTTTGTAGGAAGTCAAGATAAAGACGTATTCCTTGATTGGAAAGTTGAGATGGAGGTTGACAATGACGAATAAAGAAAAGTTTGAAGAGGTTTACGGATTTACCCCGAACACGAACAGACCACCGTGTTTGTTGATGGACAATGACACAAGGGAAGAGGTTTGTAAGATTAACAGTTGCCTCACTTGTCCGTTTAATCACGATTGGTGGGATAGAGAGTATCTTCCTTGTTTTAAGATGAAGGAGTTTAAAGATGGTTGATGGATATGATATAGCATTGATTGTATTAGTATTTGGCGGTGGATTTATTGCTGGGTTGTTTTCAGCACTTATGGTTGTAGGAGGAATAGAAGATAATGACAAATAAAGAATCGGTTGAAATTCTTAAAGGAATTATAGAAGGTTTGGACGGAGGACACAATATTAAAGAGTTACAAATGATGATGGAGGCACTTAATATGGCAATTATGGCACTTGAAACAAGTTGTGATAATTGTCCATTAACAGTAGTAAATGCGGTGAAACAAGTAAAGACAATCCTTGATGAATGTGAAGAGATACAGGATTCGCAGGAAAGCAGATTTACAAAGCAAACCGCAATCGTTACGGCTTATGAGAGAATAAGAGACATAATTGACGAGGTGGAGGTCGAATGATGGAAAAGGCTTTACGAGATGTGCTGGATAGAATCTGCAAAAGAGGTCTTTTCATATCACAGGACGGAAACCTGTATTGCAGGTATGATGACATTCACGCGGTAATCAACGAGAAGATAAAGGAGGAAAAGGATGACCGTATTTCAAAGCACAAAAAAGGCAATAAGTGTGATTCTTCCAGCAATTAAGGAACTCGATAAGGACGTAATGATTCACGTTTTGACAATCTGCATAGACCGTTATTGCTCGGACAGATATATGAGTTGTAACGACAAATGCGATTTGGCTTATGAGATTTACCATAATTTTGATGAGTTAAGGAGGAATGTATGAAATGCTTAAAGTGTGGCGATAGAATGTATGTTATGGATTCTAGAGGAGAAGATAACATAACGTATCGCAGGTATGTATGTAAGAATTGCGGTTCTTATCTTTACACAAAGGAACAGCAGGACGGAAGAGCAAAAAGAATAATCTGCAAGATATCAAACGAGGCAAAGAAGAAGGAGGACTAAAGATGAACCGAGAGCGTGATTCAAAAGGCAGATATTTAAAAACTCACGGTATGAAAAATTCAAAGGTTTACAATATTTGGTGCGCTATGAAAGAAAGATGTAACAATCCAAATAATAAGCGGTATGACAGATATGGTGCTAGAGGAATAACAATTTGTAAAGAGTGGGAAAATTTTGAAAAATTTTATGAGTGGTGCATAAATAACAATTATAAAGATGGTTTAACCATTGACAGAATAAACAATGATGGAAATTACGAACCTTCTAATTGCCGTTTTGCCACAAGAAAAGAACAAAACCGTAATTATTCAAGAAACCATAATATCACTTTTAATGGAGAAACACATTGTATTAAAGAGTGGTCGGAAATTACAGGAGTGAAACCAGCAACTATATTATATCGGTTAAATAGTGGAAAAAGTTTGGAAAAAGTATTTAGTACGAATGATTGGAGGATGAAGTGATGGGAGAAAAGAAAAATTATTTTGAAGAACTATTTAAAATAAATGTAAATGATAAAGTTGAACAGAAGAATGGATTATCTTACGTTTCTTGGAGTTTTGCGTGGGGAGAATTAAAGAAAAGGTTTCCAGATTCTTTTTACACCGTCTATGAGAATCAGCAGGGATGGAACTACCACACAGACGGAATGACCTGCTGGGTGAAGACAGGTGTAACGGTGGAAGGTATCGAGCATATCGAATATCTCCCCGTAATGGACTTTAAGAACAAATCTATTCCTGCCGACAAGGTAACGTCATTTGATGTAAATAAGGCGATTCAAAGAAGCCTTACTAAAGCGGTTGCCCGCCACGGACTCGGTCTTTACATCTATGCTGGCGAAGATTTGCCCGAAGGATACGAAGAACCGAAGGCAACAAATGAACAGATTGAGAAACTGAAATCCTACGTCAAGGATGAGAAGTCTATGAAGGCTATGTTAGATTATCTCAAAGTAACTAAACTAGAGGACGTAACGGAGAAACAGGCGAAGGAAGTAATTGCAAAGAAGGAGGCAAAATGAACGATATTATCTTAACCAAAAGCGGATTGAGTTTGCAGGACAAGAACGCGATAGTTACTCTTTTTAGAGCAAAGAATGAGTTAAAGATTGCCGAGGAAAATATCAAGGCTAATCTTCTCTCCGAGATGAAGAAGAGGGGAATCAAGCAGATTAAGATTGAGGAGGAAGGGATAGTGATAGATTACATTTATCCCACCACCAAGGAATCCCTTGACTCGAAGAAATTAAGTACAGAGAAACCCGACATTTATGACGAGTATTGCAAGATAAGTGATGTGAAAGAACACATCAAAATATCGGAGGTGAAGAAATGAATGAATGGTACATAAAGGGCAGGAAATTAGAGTTTGAGGATGAGACTCATACTTATCGGGTGGACGGACATATAGTTCCGTCCGTAACCCAACTAATGAAACTAAAGTTTGGAGGAAAGTATAGCGACGTTCCAGCAGATGTTTTAAAGAAAGCGCAGGAGAAAGGTACTTATATTCACAAGGTTATCGAGTGTTACTGTAACGGATTCGACGATAACTCGGTATATACAAGAAACTTTAAGTTCCTGCAAACACGTTACCGATTCCATCCGATTGAGACGGAATTACCAATCATCCTAGAGTTTGGCGGAAAGACATACGCAGGAAGGCTAGATTTAATTCTAGAGATGGATGGAAAGAAGATACTCGCAGATATTAAGACCTCTTACACGCTGGACAGGGAGTATTTAGGACACCAACTTAATCTATACAGAATCGGAGTTGAGCAGAGTTACGATTACAAAATTGAGAAACTATATGGTATTCACCTGCGGGATGATGTAAGGAAGATGGTGGAGATACCAATAAAGGAGGAAGAATGGTTGTTAAAGTCGTTGGGATTGATGGAAACAGAGTTACAATAGAAACCCCGTACACAGATGTATTTAACAAATCCGAGGTTGATATCACGGTCGGACAGGTGAAGCAGAAACGGTCGTTAAATGCAAATGCTTACTTTCACCTGCTAGTCGGGAAGATGGCGGACAAACTGAACATCTCAAAGCAGGCGGTGAAAAACACAATGATTACCCGATACGGACAGTATGAGATAGAGGACGGGGAGCAGATAGTCATAAGAGCGTTGAGTTCCATTGATATGTTAAACCGAGAAGATATACATTGTTCACCAATCGGACACGGAAATCACAATGGTAAAGAGGTCACCTATTATGCTATAATGAAACCATCTCACGAGATGGACACATACGAATTTGCCAAACTATTGGACGGTTGTATACAGGAATGTAAAGACCTTGGCATAGAAGTATTGAGTCCAGCGGAAATCGAAAGGATGGTGAAAGCGTGGAAACCTACTACTCAATCATAACACAAGACTTGGAACATTGTTATCTCTGCGGGAGTCCATATCCTCAATGCCACCACATAATGAACGGGGCAAACAAAGAGAAGAGCGAAAAGTACGGACTATTAGTTCCGCTATGTATGACACATCATACAGGAATGTTTGGAGTCCATACAGACCCCGAAAGAATGTTGGAAATGCGGAGAATCGGACAGCGAGTATTTGAACACAAATATGGCAGAGACCTTTGGATGAAAGAATTTGGGAAGAATTATTTATGAGTAACTGTGGAATCAAGTATATTACTTACAACAAAAGAAACGGAAATTACCGAGTAGCATACAAGGATTTGTATATCGGTTCTTCCAAGGATTTAGAAGAAGCAAAGAAAATGTTAGATGATTTTTTCAAGGAGGGAAGACATAATGGATATGAATTTGGCTGTTTTAATCGGCAGGCTGACGAAGGACGCGGAGATAAGAACCGCTAATGAGAAGACGATAGCAAAGTTTTCGCTGGCGGTGAATCGAATGAAGAAGGACGAGGTTGATTACATTAACTGTACCGCGTTTGGGAAAACCGCAGAAGTCGTTGAGAAGTACACCAGCAAGGGAGCAAGAGTCGCGGTGAAAGGAAAAATTCAAACAGGTTCTTATGAGAAGGACGGTCGGAAGATTTACACCACAGATATTATCGTGGATGATTTACAATTACTCGACCCGAAAGACTCAAAAAAGACCGAAAAGAGAGAGGAAGATTTTGCAACTATCGGAGAGCAAGAAACTATCTTGCCATTTTAACGCACACAGAGGCGATTTAAGGAGGGTTTTATGGACGTATTAGAGTTTATCCCATACGGAAGAGAAAATGCCATTAAAAGGGCAAATTTGAGAGATTTATTAGGTGTAACTGATATTGAGATGAGAAGGATGATAGGAGAGGCTAGAAAAGAGACTCCGATTATCAACCTCCAAGACAGTCAAGGCTACTACCGACCGAATGACAAAGAGGATTTACACCGATACATTATGCAGGAGCAATCCCGCGCTATGTCGATTCTAAAGAACATAAAGGTTGCCTGTGAGGAGTACAATAAAATCTCGGGACAGATTACTTTAGAATGTGATTATTTGTTCAGCGAAACAGTTGACGGTGGATTCCAAGAGTGATATAATTATTTACATCTCGTAAGGAATCCTCCTTCAAGGATACGTCCTTGTTCGTTACAGCACTAACGACAGGGTGTTATGGTAACTGAATAAGGACACAAAGACCGATTTTCCGAGGTGTGTGCTGACACCGAGGAAGTCGGTTTTTTATTGGAGACAAGACATGCAAGATTCTATGGTATTCTATAAGAGTTTCTATGACGCGATTAAGTCGCTTGATGATAATACACAATTAGATATTTACAATGCTATATTTGCTTATGCTTTAGAGGAAAAACCAGCGGAAGATTTATCGGTATTAGCGAGTGCGATATTCACTTTGATTAAACCGCAATTAGACGCTAATATTAAGCGCAGAGAAGCAGGTAAAAAGGGTGCTGAACACGGTAAAAAAGGTGGAAGACCGAAAAAGAAAAACCCCATAGGGGTTATCGAAAACGAAAAAGAAAAAACCCCATTGGGGTTATTAGAAAAAACCCCTATGCCGTTATCAAATGAAACCCCTAATGTAAATGTAAATGTAAATGATAATGTAAATGATAATAAAAAAATAAATAATATTATTCCACCTAAATTAGAATGGATAAAAGAATATTGCAAAGAAAGGGGAAATAAAATCGACGCAGAAACCTTTTATGATTTTTATGAATCGAAGAATTGGTTTGTCGGAAAAACGAAAATGAAAGATTGGCAAGCCTGTGTTAGAACGTGGGAGAAGAACAGGAACGATAAGTCGGATGGTATGCAAAGAACCAAGTATGACTTTAACGAACTACAAAAAATGATTGATGGAGGATGAGATGGACAGAAAAGAGTATAGCAAGATTTATTACGAGATTCACAAAGAGGAGTATCACCAGCGATACTTACGCAGGAAGGAGGAAATCAAAAAGCGCAACGAGAGGAACAAAGAGATTAAGCAGATGTACGACCATCTCCGCAACTTGAATCGCTGGGAAGAAAAGGCGGAGTACAACAGACAGTATTACCTACGGAGGAAAGCAAATGATAAGAATTGAGAGAGGTTACATAACGCTCAAAGGTAACGAAGTGGAAATAATGGCAGACCTAACCTGCATAATGAAAATGCTAAAAGACAGAGGGATGGAACGTATCGTTGACATAGCCTATTCACACTACGATTACACCGAAGAAGAGTGGAACGAGGAGTTATCGAATATGCAGGGGATGGCGGAATCCTTTAACGGTATGGTGAATACCATCAAACTCTTAACAGGTATGAGCGAAGAGGAACGTGAAAAATTAAGAAAAAAATTGGAGGAGAACTAATGCAGATTGTGATACCGATTGAACCGAGAACGAAGAAGAACAGCCAGCAGATTATCCAAGTCCACGGACGACCGATTATCGTACCGTCAAGAGCCTATAAGGAGTACGAGAAGGCTTGCCTAGGATATATCGAAGCGGACGACCGAGTAAAGATTGATTACCCCGTGAATGTCGAATGCCATTACTATATGGCGACCAAGAGAAAATGTGATTTGAATAACCTGCTGGAAGCCACGACAGACGTACTTGTAAAGGCAGGAGTGTTGGAGGATGACAACTACAACATTGTAGCAGGACACGACAACAGCAGAGTTCATTACGACAAGGAATGTCCTAGGACGGTAATCAAAATTGAGAGGTGTAAGAAATGATTGGATACGACATTTTTGACAAACTGAAAGCACGGTATAAAGTCGGAGAGAAATTTAGAATCCTTTTTTGTCCATACAAGGAGGATATGTTTGATTCTATGGCGACCATATTCGAAAAGGCTTGTATGGACGAGGAAACAATCACAGACGTAATGCCGATTCCTTACTTCACTCTAGTAAATGCCCTTCCTAGTACCACGGAGATGGAGTTCAAACTGTTTCAAGATAATTTCCCGACCATACTTAACGAGACGTGGGACGTAATTGTTATTCATTACCCTTACGATACGATTAACAATGTCACCAGACCTTTTATGACAAGTGCTATGTTAAAGTTCTTCTGCACACATTTAGTCCACATCAATTACGCGGTGATAGGAGACAGGGACATAGACCCTACGGAGGCAAGGTTTCCAGCGTATAAGAACTGTGATTTGATTATCTGTGAGCGGGAGAAACACAAAGAACAGTTAAGCAAATACTTGCAAGATAATCATATCAATACCGAGTGTGTGGCTTGGAGTTCTCCGAAATTTGACAAGTTGGATATCAAATACCCTATGCCTCATTCTTGGGAGCAGGCTGTGAAGGACAGGAAGGTAATACTCTTACAGACAAGTTTGATTCCGTTTTTGAAGAATCCATACAAACTCAAACAGATAGAAAACATATTAGACCGATATATGAATGACGATTCTGTCTGCCTGTGGTGGAGACCCCATCCTCTTTTAAGGGCAAGTATTAAAGCACACCGCCCATCTATGCTGGAGAAATACGACGAACTTGTAAAGAAGGTGGAAGAGTCAAGGCATATATTAGATGACACAAAGGAACTACATAGGGCAATCGCTATGACCGACGAGATGATAAGCGACCGTTCAAGCGTTGTGGTAATGTATGAGTACACGGGAAAACCCGTTACGTTGCTGGAATAGGAGGAAAGAAGAATGAAAGCGAGAAATAAAGAAGAAGTAAAAGCCTATGTTGACGGATATAATGCTTGTTATAATCATTTTGTAAACGCCTTAATGCAAAGGGGTAACCCGAACAAGGCAATCGAAAAAATGGAAATGATGAAAGAATCTGTCAATTCTGTATTGTTGATTGATGATGTCGGAACTTGTCAGCAGAATGTCGGAGAAAAGTCGGAAAAGGTTACAAACGGGGATATGATTATGGCTTTATATCCTAACATAGAATTGGAAATTATCGAAGATATAATAAATGTTTATTCCCTTTGCAAACATAGTGTAACTTTTGATACGGAATGGTGGAATGAACCGTATAGGGCAGAAAGCGAGGAAGAAGAATGACAAGAGATAGCGTGGAATATAAGCAATTCAAAGCCGAGTATGAAAAAAAGCAGGAAGAACGAAGAAATAATCCCGAAAAATATCCGTACTTTGCATATTATCAATTTGGATTCCACAGAATGACCTATTTATCCGAGGAAGAAGTTAAAGAAGAGGTTAAGTTTTATCACTTAAAGAGTGATTTCAAAGGCGGATATTTTAGACTTGGCAGACAACCAATAAGCATACAGCCGAGAAAAAAATGAAAGAGAGGAAGAAGAATGCGCGAACAGGGAACAGATAATTATGGAGCAGAATACAAGCGTACATCAAATGATTTCCATTTTAAGTTGCTTGAACAGGATAATTGTGTTTGCTCAATCTGTCACGGAACCGGGGCAAAGATAGAATTTAGGTATGTGACAAGGAACTATGAGAGTGCAAGGTGGAAAGGAAAGATATGTGAATCTTTACAGGCACACGGACATAGTTTTTGGATATGCCCGACTTGTGTTGATAATTTAGTCAATAAAAGCAATGGTTTAGTCAAGGTTTTAGTCAAGGAAAGCGAGGAAGAAGAATGAAATTCTTACTAACAGTTAGCGATTCAATAATTGACGATATAACGGAAAGATACCAAAACATTGAGATTAAACCGATAAAACAACCTATGTATGTTGATACAAGTGGTTATTCGATTTATCTAACGCAAGACTATGTGGATGCTTTAAACAAATTAGCCGAAAAGATTGTAATAGAAAATGCGGTTAAAAAGGCAACGGATAACTTGCTTACTGTACCGAAGTTTGAAATGGAAGATAAACCATTATGCCCCGCTGGATTGATATTTAATTCTTATAATGAACAAGGGAAGGAGAATAAGGAATGACACTTGATGAAGCAATTAAACACGCAGAAGAAGTCGCAGAAAAACAAGAAATGCTTTGCACTATATGTGTGTCGGAAGATGCAAGGAAAGACAAAAAGAGATGCGCAGAAGAACACAGACAGTTGGCGGAATGGTTGAAAGAATTGAAACATTTACGAAATATTGTTGCCTACTCAACAGACTTTCATTGTTCGGTTGAGAAAGCAGAAAAAATGTTAAAAGTTGCGGAAGAAAAAATCAGACGGATTGAAGAATTAAACGATTGAAAGCGGAGAAACCACAATGACCGAAAAAGTATGTTGTAATTGCCGTCACAATATCCGAAAAAAGGACAAAGACGGAAGAATAGAATGTGAGTGTGATATTGATAACAGTTATATCGGTTATGTTCAATGTATGAATTATAAATGCAGACATTGGGCGAAAGAAAAGGAAAGCGAGAAAAAAGAAAATGAACGATAATGAGAACAAAACAACTTTAAGCGAAGAAAAAACAACTATAACAGATGGAGATTTAATCAGCAGAACGGATTTATTAAAAGATATTGCCGATTTGAAAAAAAGTCTGTGGTTTAATGATGGAAAATATAATCGGGATTTGTTTAGGCGAAATTCCTATGTGGCAAGGAAAGAGGCGGTAGAAATAATTGAGGATTTATGTATTAGGAAATTGCCGAGTGCAGAGAAAGATGGATAAGGAAAGTGAGAAATAAATATGGCAAAATATGAAATCACGGCAGAAATGAATTTGCAAAATCTAATTAAGGAATCAAGAGAAGTTGCACAAGCATTAAATGAATTTGCAGACAATCTTGAACAAATTGAAAAGAAGTATGATGAAGAAAATTATGAAATGGTGAATTTGGGTAATGGACTCTATGAAAGAAGAAGAAAGCAGGAAAGCGAGGAAGAACAATGAAAGTAGAAACCGAAGTAAGACAATGTGATTGTTGTGACAAACTATATTCACCGCAAGATACGGTACTTGCTGAATATGAATTGTATAAGAATGGAAAACCTTTGGATTTATGTTCTGTGTGTAAGAAAAATCTTATACGGTATATGAATAGATATACAGATATAGTAGAACCAGCAGAAGGACCGAAAGAAGAGATAACGGAAGAACCAAAGGAAGAAAAGAAACCACGTCACCCATTTTTTAATTACAGAAAGGATAAAGAATGAATAAAGTAGATTACAGAGATTTTGAGGGGAACAGTTTTAAAAAACAGTTGGCATACTATAACCGCACGTTTTTGATTGGCTATTATAACTTTATGTCGGGAGCGGAGAAATTCGAGGTTGTCAAGGAAGGGAAGATATGGGAGTTTTCCAGCCTTGTAGATGCGTGTAACAAGTTTAACGAAGTATCGGGGGTGTAAGTATGAATCTAGAAGAGATGGAAGAAAGAAAAAGAGAACTTGAAAAAGAATTAAAGGAGTTAAACTCCGAGATTAAGCAGAAGAAGGACGAAATCATCTTGTGTGGTCGGGCAAAATTCAAAATTGAAAGGTATAAATCCTGCCGACCTAACGATTACAAGGTGATGGTAATGGCAAAAAGACATAACAGTTTGGAGCGGAATAACTCAATTATAATCACGAGTACCTTTGAAGAACTGAAAGAAGAATTATCTGTAATTATAAATGACTTGATGGATTTAAAAGAATCGCTGGATGATAAGGAGATATGATATGGCAAAAGACGAAGTAGCAGAACGGGATGAGCGAAACGCAAGGTTCACAATGCAGACAATGCAACTAATGAGCCTTAAACCGCTGGACGTAAGAATCTGCCAGCCACAGGAACTAGAAGAGCGGTGTATCTATTATTTCCAAACCTGTAATGATAATAACACCCGACCGAGTATCGCTGGATTTGCTTTCGCTATCGGAATTGGCAGAGATACTTTACTACGATATATCCGAGGAGAATCTAAATGTCCGCTGGATAACTTGCAGGTCATTAACAGATTCTATATGGCTTTAAACGCTATGATAGAAGACTATATGCAGAGCGGGGCAATCAATCCTGTATCGGGTATTTTCTTGATGAAAAATAACTTTTCTTACAAAGACACGCAGGACTTCGTGGTTAATAACAAGCAGGAGACGGTAATCTCCGAGGACAAGTTACTAGAGGAGGCAAATCTCTTAACAGAATCGAAGCCTAAATTGGCGAATATAGAGGAGTAAATACGTCCAACGATAAAATTATCGTCTTCGGTATTACACCAGCCTAAATGGGCGAAATATGAAGCGAGAAGGGCAATAAAAAAAGACCCCATAGCGGGGTCTTTTCATTTATCCGTAAACTATCTCTTTGAAGATGGCATATTGGACGATTTGGTCTGCGATATCTGCGTCTATGTTGCAGGTATCTATACCACCATCTAGGATGATATCGGTCTTATTTTGGAGATACAGTTTCAAACCATACAGGAGGTCGTTTAAACACAGATAGTGGTATCTGTCGTCCTCCATCTCGTGAAGGTATAACGCACCGCCTCGGCTTACCTGCTCGCTGGCATACTCACCGAGGTAATCACCGTCCACCTTCACTTCGTCGCACCAATAGGTGATACCTCCCTCAAATGCGGTGGTAAGAATGTCGTCAATATCCTGCATTGTAACTCTTACCACCGATTCGTACTTTAATTCCCAATCGGTCACATCATACTCGGGTTTCCCGCACATCATATCACACAGTTCCTCGTTAGTCGGGTTAATAATCTCTCTTTCCATACTCAATCCTCCTTAAATAAAGTCACTAACGCTCATTCCTGGGGCGTTCCACGGGCAAGACGGGGAGTAGTCCCCTGCGGTTGCAGAAGGGGTATACTCATCATCATCCTCATAATAAAATCTATCTTTCTTAAATCTTTCTTCAATCTGTTCTGTTGTTAAAACACCCCAATCAATAATACCTCCAAATCTCTTTCCATAAAAATCTCGATAAAGTCTCTCAACTTCTTTAATATCATTACAGCCAGCGGTGTCTTCAATTTCCTCACCATCTAAAATCAATTTAATCCAAGTCATCATAATTTAGTCCTCCCATTCAACAACCCAAACCTCATCAACCCACATATAGTTCGGGAGATAGGTGTGGCGCACCGTACCTCCCACCTCTTTAGCAAATCTCTCCGCCTGCTCTTGCGTATCAAAACACTTTCTCTTTACCATACCTGCCACCATTTCCTTTTCTGTCCTAACCACCAACTAATCAACCTGTTCTGCTCCGCCTCATCCACATAAGGGATATTATAGAGTGTGTCTCCCTCGGGTGTCATATAGACTCCCTGTCCGAACCTCGGTAACAGTTCGAGTCCTGTCTTGCCTAGAATATTGCGTGAATCCTGTGAAGAACGAGTCCTTAAACCGACACGGGAATCGAAATTACACTTAATTTCCGTGGGGATAATCTTTGCGATAGGAGTCTGCGTACACAGAATGACGTGGACCTTGCTGGCTCTTCCTATCTGCGCTAACCGCTGGATAAGAGGCGCGACCTTCTGTTTCTGCGTCGTCATTAAGTCCGCCCACTCATCTATTATAACATACACATCTCCACCCGAATACTTGCGCTCCTTCCGTTGTTGCATAACCTTATACCTGCGGTCTGTAATATCCATAGCGTACTCTAAAGCCGAAACCATCTCCCGTGGCTCACTCGCATAGAAGATAGTATGCGGGAGATTCTTATACGGGGAAAGTTCTACTCTCTTCGGGTCAATCAAGATAAACTGTGATTCACACGGGGCATTATACAGAAGGGTGGTTATAATACCGTTCACCACAACCGATTTACCCGAGCCAGCCTCACCAGCGACCAACAAGTGTGTCTGCTGGGTCATATTTTTAAACAGGGTGTAATACGTTCCCTTCGGGGTATTATACTTCATCAATAAGCCTCCTTTGTCTTCCAATAGCCTAAACGACCTCTAACGACCTCTACCATCTGCCCGTACCACTTAACGTAGTATCTGCCATCTTCCTCAAATACAGTCCTTCGGTGGGTCTCCATAGACCCACGAAAGTAAATCAATTCCCTTGTTGTTCTCTTCATAATCCAGCCTCCTTATCTTCCGAGGAGTAAAACAATTACTCCTTCGTATGCTCTTATACGGTCAACGGGCAATTCTGCTAATTCGTAAGCCCCCTCGTAAGTTGCGTAGAAATCTTGTCCTAAACCATTAAATATATTCCCGTTGCAATCCTGTACGCTAATTTCGTCGCAAGCACTTATAAAGTGCAGAATGTCTTTTAATTTCATCCCGTTATCCTTCATCATAATCTCATCCTCCTATAATTTCCTCGATATTGTTGTAAGCCTCCTCGATAGTGTCTACCATCTCTTCGAGGGTGTAAATGTTCTCTTCCATCTGCTCCCCTCTTTCGCCCTGCTGGAATCCCTCGGGCATATTGTCGAAAGCCTCCTGCTCATCCTCTCTAACCTCGTTGATAATGTCATAAGCATTACACAGAAGGGCATAAGCCTTCTTCAATTCTTTCCTTCTTGCGTTATTCATAAGCGACCTCCTATAAATCAATTCCCATATAATGAACAAAACTAACCAACCCACAAGGGTTTCTATGCCAGTGAATGTAAATCGTGAATCGCTTTCCCGTACAATCATACGGGGAGTTAATTCTCTCCCACATATCTTCGACATATTCTTTGATGTCCTCATCAGTCCATCCCTGCAAATCTTCGAGCCAAAACTCGCAGAAAGAAGAGTCATAATCTTCTCGGTAATAGTAGCAACGCGAAACCTCCGTTATCGGTTTCAGTTCCTTGACCTTCTGCTTATGCACTCGTCTTTCAATTCTGCGGTCAAACATCTCGCGGGATACATCATCCCACCCGTGTTTGTTGACATACCGCTTGATAGTCATTAGGTTTGTCTTCATACCTCTACCTCCTTAATAAAATCTCGCTCTTATGAGCGGAAAGCCTAGAGGGAGAATCGGACTCCCTCTTAACGACCCGATAGACTAATCTTCTTCTTCTTCGTGCTGGATTCCATTAAACTCATCAAAGTAATAACCAAGTCCTCCCATACATAGGTAATCCCAAATGCCTTGCGCGGTGTCACGCTCTTTTGTACCGATAATTCCAATTATCAAGCCGTAACCTTCCATATTCAGCCAATAATGGTAATATCCATCCTTTTCTTTGCTTTCTAGGATGATAAAGACATAATCACGGTGATACTCGCCCATACCTGCACCTAAATTGAATCTTCCAATCTCTTTTAATTCCATATCCCTAGTCCTCCCATCTTTCCTTTAACTCTTCAATGACAGAATCCACGTCGTTTTCGTGGTGCTGTCCCATCTCATACAGGAGTTCTAGGATAATGTCCTTTAAATCCCACACCTTGAACTCGCTGTAATGGTTGGCTATGTAATCATAGCCTTTCCCTTCTTCCAACGCTTCAATAAAACCTGCTTTCTTCGCTTCCATATACCTCTATGCCTCCTTAAATTTTTCTCGCCCTTATAGGCGGAGAGCAGAAGAGCGGAATCGGACCGCTCATTATGCACCAGCACCCTGCTAGGCTTGCCAGCCTTCTTCTTCGTCAAACCATTCACACCAAAAGTCCTCAACTTGCGGGTCATCCATTAAATTTTTGAGTGTATCGTGATACTTCTCGAAAGTATCGCACTCAATAGTTCCCTGCCCGTAGTTGTCAATAAAATGGATTCTGTACTTTGTAATCATAATTTCACACCTCCAAAAGTTCGCAATTATCCACATTTGTTTTCATACCGTTATCAAGATACGCATAATCAGCACACCAGCGGTGGTATTTGTCGTAGTATGCCTTTATTTTAACGACCTTCGCGACCGTCCCGATAGGAATTTTCCGACCTTTGACGACCTTCACGGTGTCACCCTCGCAGATTATACCGTGCTTATGTAGCCACAGAACGCGAACCTCCTCGTCAATCGGCATATAGTACAGTTCGTCATTATCCCTGCTACAATCCGCGTAATCGTAATCTCGCAGAAGAACAGAAATCTCTTCCCCTGTCTCGGGGTTGTAAAACATACCTGTAACATAAGTCCCACCTTCGTGTGATACCTTATGGAATCCCTTTAACTCTTCGGATTTTGCTATCATCTCTTACCCTCCTGTATGGTCTGCCATCATCAGTACGGGGAGACCAACCCCCGCAGACCCTCCGAAGAGGGTTTCGGCTATTCGTTAAACCTAAATGATACGATTACTTCGTGACCGTCCGCAAGTGGTGATAAATCGCAGAAACCGAAGCAGAATAATTGCTGGGTAACGATTTTCGCACACTCATCAGCGTTCTTGTCGTTTTTAATATCCCACCCGAGGAAGTCCCACAAATCGCTTGGCTTATTGGAAAGTTTAGTTTCCTCGCCATCCACTTTCACAGAAACGTAATCACACAGTTTAATTGTTTTAGTTGCCATCTTTCCACCCTCCTTATGCGTTTTGAAATACAACAGCAACGGGATAAAATCTTTGCCATAGCTAGATCGGAAGAGCGTCGTGTAGGGAAAGAGTGTAGATCTC
>ERZ809504.49-NODE-49-length-17872-cov-6.049616_pt1 | contig 17872 bp, 18 predicted proteins | sample MGYA00521273_ERZ809504 | MGnify/ENA primary metagenome ERZ809504 (study PRJEB31581, sample SAMEA3312979) | metagenome | study: EMG produced TPA metagenomics assembly of the PRJEB8939 data set (Metagenomic analyses of Rumen microbiomes reveals...
AGATCATCGCTTCCATCGCCACAGCCCTACTGACGGCACTGGGAACGACCTCCTGCGTCGGAGCATGCTGAACAAAGTAAAAGCCCTGCCAGGCATCATGCTTGGCAGGGTTTTTGGCTCATAAGGAGGACTCTGTGAGATGAATTTTGGATTAAAAATAAGGGATTAACGATGATAGATACTGGAATAAACGTTAGTAGATACGTTTCCCAGTTGACAAACATCTACATTTCATTCCCATTTGAAAGCGAGGCAGGCACGAGCTATAGTATTCCCAGAATTTTTCGGTACTATGTCGAATTTGGCATTGCCAGTACCAAACCAGAGATTCATATTGTAGGCTTTGGTATCATCATCAGTTATTTCCGTCAATGTCCAATAGTTGTAGGTCGTTGTCAATTCCTTACCTCCGGCGGCGACGATTTTATCGTTTAGTAGAGTATACGGTATGGTATAGTCTTCATCAGGATTCGGGATTATCGTGCCGGTGGCTCCACACGCGATGAACATTTTCTGCCAATCGTCGACAGCCGGCAGTTGCCATTTGGCGTAGGTGACGGGTAAGTCCTTATTCTTGTTTTCCCAAATAGCATCGGCTTGAGCCCATGTCTTTTCGCCAGACTCGTCCTCCAGCGCAATCGCCAGTCCTTTGGCGTAATCGCCATTTTTTTCCACATAGGCTATCATTGCCACGGCGGTAGTGCCGCCAGCGGTGGCAGAAGCCTTCGAGGTGTAGATTTTGCCGTCAAGACCAACAAGCTTGCCAATATCAGCCGTAGTAGCAAGGAGTATGCTACGAGCCAGATCCCTGGTGATGTTATAGATTTTGCCGGCTTCGAGTTCTGCACCGCTGTTGGCAATGTGTATGGGGACCGTACCCACAGTCACTTCAAAAGAATTATTAAATGCTGTTTTATCAGCTACACCTATAGCAAATATCTCGGCACCAGACTTGTCAGTCGTTATGGTTTCCGCCAGCTTAACCTTATTAACAGTGTGAGAGTCATCAACATATTGATATCCTATTTCTATATCATAATTTTGTTTGGCTTCAGGGAAGTCGTTGATGGTGAAGAAGACGATGGCATTGTGGGGCTCCAGCACAAAGTTGCCCGTATCTTCAGTATAACTATAGCTGCCCCACTCATTGCTGAACTGCTCCACGGCAGTAGCTTTCGTGAGTGCAATAGCGTGGCTGAAATCAGTGGAGACGGTAGCATCATAACCATTCTTCGCTTCATAAGTATAAAAGTGAAAGACCTCGTAGCTGTCAGGCATCAGGAAGCCTCCGGTTGAGATTGAACTCTTAAACAGCTCATGGGCAGTGCCGGGATACGGATTCTCGGTAGTAATGGTACCATTGAATGATCCGTCAGACACATAATCCAGTACACCGGCAAACAGACCTGCGGTAGCGTGTTCACCCTTTATAAACAACTTGTCACCTGCGCTGAAGTATAGTTTCTTGTTTTCAGCATCGTATGCAGCGCGCATGCCGTTGTTCTCGCGGCTTGCATTCACGGTAACAGGCAGAGTATAGCCCTTCTTCGCAACAGTCTCAGTATTCTCGGCGTTGTTGAAAGCATCGTCCCCGCTGCTGCAAGAGGTAGTCAGCAGCATGGTTGGTATCAGCATGGCAAATGCTACAGTCTTGAAAATATTTTTTGTTTTCATCGTTTCTTTCTGCTTTTTAAAAGGTTAATGAAATTACTCGTCCCCAAGAAACAGGTCGTCGTCGGGGAATACGACATCACGAGACAAATCAATCTCCTTAAACACACCATCCATTGAGGCACCCACCGGTCCGCTCGTCATGAGCATATTCGTCTGTTCCAACATCATCACCTCAAGGGATGGCTTCTCGTACTTTCTTGTCATCATTTGTTTGCGTTTTAATACTCTTTTATTAATAATGTTAACCTGATTATTTTCTAAACGGGTGCAAAATTACATAAAAATAACGAAATACAATACGAAAACGAAAACAATTTTCGTACAGGGGGTGCCTGGCACCGTGTGGGATAACGTTCTTAGGAAGTGATGAAAAAAAAGGCAAAAGTTTGGTGAATTGATAAATAGTCCATACCTTTGCACCGTAAATAGAGCGCATGAGGCAATGGCAATGGAGACGCTGAAGGAACGGACGGCACGGGGACTCTTCTGGGGAGTCCTGAACAGTGGTGCGACACAGGTGCTGAATGTCGTGATCGGCATTCTGCTGGGACGTATGATAGCCCCGGCGGAGTGGGCGCCTATCGGTATGATCGCCATCTTCTCCGCCATAGCAGGAAACCTGCAGTCGAGTGGGTTCTCCACAGCCATCGTGAACATGAAGGAGCCGACGGACAACGACTACAATGCCGTGTTCTGGTTTAATATCCTTGCCAGCATCTGTCTCTACCTGGTGTTATTCGCCGTTGCCCCCTGGATCGCCCTGTTCTTCGAGCAGCCCTGTCTGACAGCCCTGTCACGTTTTATCTTCCTCGCTTTCCTTCTCTCGTCGTTTGGTATCTCGACGAACGCCTATATGACGAAGCACATGATGAATCGGGAGATCACCATTGTCAACAGTTGTGCGCTGGTGTGTTCAGGTATTGTCGCCGTCACCCTTGCCTTCAACGGGTTCTCCTACTGGAGTCTGGCGTGGCAGCAGGTGGTGAACGCCCTGATACTCGTCATCGGACGTTTCTTCTTCGTCCCCTGGCGCCCCTCGTTGTCGATAGACTTCACCCCGATACGCCGTACCTGGAGGTTTGCCATGAACATCCTTGTCACGATGGTGATCAACACCCTCAACAACAACATCCTGACCTTTATCTTCGGAAAGTTGTTCGCGAGGACCCCACAGGTGGTCGGTAACTTCTTCCAGGCATTCAAATGGAATACGATGGCGTACCAGTTGGTCAGTGGCAGTATCGAGCAGGTGGCGCAACCGGTACTGGTGGAGGTGAGAGGCGAGCGGTCAGCGGCAAGCGATGAGCACAATATCAACGAGCAGGAGACACGAGTGTTCCGTAAGATGCTGCGCTTCACAGCCTTCCTCGCTTTCCCCGCTATGTTCGGGCTCTCCTTGGTGGCACATGAGTTCATTGTCTCGACCATCGGTCCCAAGTGGGAGGCATGTGTCCCCATCCTGCGTATCCTTTGTGTTGGAGGAGCCTTCATGCCCTTCTACTCCCTCTATAAGAACCTGATCATCAGTCAGGGGCGCAGTGATATCAACATGTGGTTGAATATCTCGCAGGTCATCTTGCAGATGGTCCTCATCTTCCTCACCTACCAGCAAGGAATCCTCGTGGTGGTGGGAGCCTTTACCCTGCTGAACATCGTATGGCTGTTCGTATGGCAGGGATATGCCAATAAGTTGATAGGAGTGCGTCTGTGGGATGTCTGCAAGGACACCGTCCCCTTTGCCCTGATCAGTGCCGCCCTCATGGTAGGAATATGGTTCCTCACGACGGGTATCACGAGTCATCTGCTGTTGCTCCTGGTGCGTGTCACCATTGCCGTCCTCGCCTATGCCGTCGTCATGAAGTTGCTGAAGGTGAAGATGATGGATGACTGTCTACAATTCATAAAATGTAAAAATGCAAAAATGCAAAAATAAAGCATGATGAGATACCCTGCAGAAAATGATGTCGCCGTGCTGTTGATATTCTTCACCCGGCAAGAGACGCTGAAGCGAACCTTCGAGGCGATCAGGAAGGCTCGTCCCTCCCATCTGTATCTTTACCAGGACGGACCCCGTAACGAGGTGGAGGCACAGAAGATAGAAGCCGCCAAGCGGATCGTCGCCGACGAGGAGATCGACTGGGAGTGTGAGGTGCGGCGTAACTACCATACGGAGAACAGTGGTGCGTGGGCTTCCAACTACCAGGCGCAGCGATGGGCGTTCTCCCTGCATGACAAGTGTATCGTCATCGAGGACGACTCCACCCCTGCCGTGTCGTTCATCCGTTTCTGTACGGAGATGCTCAACCGCTATGAGCACGACGAGCGTGTCACCATGATAGCAGGCTATAACCACGAGGAACGGACAGATGCACCTTACGACTACCTGTTTACCTCCGTCTTCTCCATCTGGGGATGGGCATCATGGAGTAGGGTTGTCAACCAGTGGGACGACCGTTATCAGGTGGTGGACAGTGATTTCGACATGCGTCAGTTGGAGGCACTCGTCAAGGCACATGGTGACAGGGAGGAGATGGTCAAGAAGCTCCGTAAGCACAAGGAGTCAGGTGACCCCATCTACGAGACCGTCTATTGGTCCTATAACATGCTGCACTCCGGACTGACCATCGTACCCACCCGTAATATGATACAGAACACCGCCGTGTCAGAGGAGTCGGCACATTTCCAGAGTGCGATGAAGACACTGCCCGGGCGCATGCAGCGGTTGCTGACGATGCCCAGTTATGAGATGGAGTTCCCTTTGCGTCATCCGAAATATGTCATCGAGAATGTGGAATATAAACAACGTGTCTACCGCATCATGGCATGGGGACACCCCTGGGTGAAGATAGGACGCAGCATCGAGGAGCTGTTGCGCAACCTGCGCTACGGTAATTTCAAGGCTGTCTGGAAAGCCCTCGTCTTCAGGGTGAAGAAGAATACCGGACACATCAACTATCAATAGAAAGACTATGGAGATATCAATCATCATACCAGTATATAACAAGACCGCCTATATCGAGAAATGTCTGGCGAGCATCTTCTCACAGAAATTCCCCTCCTTTGAGGTGATCGCCGTCGACGACGGCAGTACCGACGCCTCCGGGAAGATCTGCGACAAATGGGCTGCCGACGAGCCACGCATGAAGGTGTTCCACACCCCCAATGGTGGTGTGACAGCCGCACGACGCTGTGGGGTGAGGCATGCTGAAGGAAAATATATCATGTTCGTGGATGCCGACGACCTGTTGACAGACGGTGCCCTGTCCATGATGCATCGAGCCATCACACAGTCTGGAGCCGACGAGGTCATCGGTCCGTATATCGACCAATATGGTGTCATTCACGACTCTGGTTTCCGGGAGTGGACCATCTGCGAGCCACTCGTCCGTGACCTGCTCGCCACCAGGAACTCCTTCTGTGTGCTGTGGGGTATCATCTTCAAAAAAGAACTCCTTGACGGGTGTCTGGGAGCTCCCAGGGAGATCGTGGAGCGTGAGGACTCGCTCATGCAGATCAAATGTCTCATGAAAGGACCGAAGGTCTATTTCATCGACAAGCCTGCCTACCTGCATTATGAGGATATCCCCAACAACAGGATAGAGGACCTGCACATGATACGGATCTATGACGAGGAGCTGCGACAGACGCTACAGCCCCAGTGGAAGCGCTATCGCTCCGCTTTCATAGGACATCAGATCAAGATCTATGAGAAATTCATCGACAACAGACAGTTTCATGTCCTCAAGGAGTACTATCGTCCCCTGCGCAGACAGTTAGACAGTTCGATACCTCTTGCCGACCGGGTGGCACTCTTGTTACCCCCGCGTCTCAGCTATTTCCTCGTGCATTACTATAAACAGTGGCGGAAACGCTCATCCTAACAGGTAACCTACCAACAGGACACCGTTGTAGAGCCACAGGAAGGTGGTGAGGAGTAATAAGAGATAAGAGGTAAGACGTCTGAGGTGAGGAGACTTGAGTAGGAAAGCGATGCCGATGGGCAGTACGAAAGCCCAGTGGGACGCCATGATATACACCTCGTTCAGTCCAAAGCCCAATACCAGATGGATGATCATATCGAAGGCGAGACCAGCCATCGCCATCCACAGGAAACGACTCTTACGACCCAGCCATAAGCCTGTAAGCCATAGCAAGACGATCACTCCCTCCACGGCATAGCATATCCACCAGCGATAACGCACGATCATAGGACGGCTCCCCATGGTGTCCTCCAGCAGATGGTCCTGGTGCAGCATCAACGACTCCCCGAACAGGTTCTCCACCATCGAGTCCCAACGTGGGCTCGTCACATCCGTCCATCGCAGAAAGACATTCTTACTCTGGATGGGCATCCCCTTGTGCATACTCTCCCAACGTGCCTTCGCCTCCTTATGGAGCCGCTGTTGGTATTGTTTTTCGAAGACTCGTTGCTTCTCCTCGGGATTCATGATGGAGGTGGTGTCCATAAACTCCTGGTACGCTTGTTCTCTTGCCACCCTTGCCTTCTCCTGTTGTGCGATCCGTTGTGCCTTCTCCTTCGGGACGATATAGGTGTGGTTCTCCCAGACGGCAAACAGCCACAGCAGTGCGGCAGGCAGGATGACCGCCAATAGCAGGTATTTCGGACGGAAGAAACGCTTGCCGTTGACAAAGAGGGCATCGATGAGTATTTTCACACCATTGCTTAACGTTACACCTGCCGTGACCACAAACAATACGAGGGTCTGCAGGATGGTCATCTCCCTGCCTTCCCGCATCCATCTGCCTGCGATATAAAGTGTCAGCAACAGCAGGAACATCGATAGGGTGAAATGATCGGCGACAATACTCGCCACCATGATATGGGCAAAACCATAGAAGAAGGCTGTCAGGAGGATGGCGTCACAGTGTCTCACACCTATGATCTCCTTGAAGATACGATACAGGAAGACCACTGAATAGCTATTGCACACCAACAAGAGCGCTGCCAGGAGAAACTGTACGAGGTTATAGCCTGTCAGTGCGATGAGTCCGTTATTCAACAGGAACAAGGGATAGACCATCCAGGCGAGCAAGGGGTGACGGAACACCTGGTAGGTGACGTCCCAATGGGTCACGACGGCATAGGTGATAGGGTCGTAGCCTGACATGTGGAAATGACTGTAGAAGACACCACCGTTATCAATAGACTCTTGTAAGAAAGAGTCACTGAAACAATAGATGCAGCATGCATGCAGGAAACCACTGACGAGGACGAAGACAAGGACCAGCCAACGCTCCTCCTTTTGTATACGGAAGATACTCCACAGATTACTCATACCAGAAAGCTATTGACACCGGGGACTGTTGCATCCAGTCGACAATCAGTCCCAGGTTATGGATAAACAAATAAACGGTCAGCAGGATGATGACCACCCTCAGCGTGTCTGCCGCTCGCTTCCGGCTTTTAGCCAACAGACAGGCGACAGCGATGGGGAAGACATACACCCAGTGTGCCGACATGATGTAAATCTCGTTAATGGCAAAGCCTAAGCCAAGATGCATCAGGGCATCGGGCAGGATACCTAACAGACACATCCATAACAGGCGCTCACGCCTTCCGTACCAGATGCCGGCAAGTAGCAGGATGACGAGCAAGCCCTCTATGACATAATTGATGCCAGCACGATAGGACAATAATACGGGGCGATAGCTTGTCAGTACGTCATCCAGCACATACTCCTCATGTAATATCAGGGACTCCCCGAAGACATTCTCCCTCAACGTCTCCCATCGGGAAGTGGTGTAGTCTGTCCATTTCAGCAGACTGCCCTTGCCTAACGGTTTCCCCTTATGGATGACCCATGGCGCGTGCTTGTAACGCTCATGGTCCCTCCGTGCCTTCTGTATCATCTCCGCTTTGTGCTCCTGGAAATATCGCTGCGCCTCCTGTTCCTTGGGATAGACATAGATACGCTCCTCCAAGACTCCCAAGCCGATGACGAACAGCCAACAGCCACTTATCACCAGCAGGTAACGCCAACGGAAGAAGCCCCTGCCCCGTGCTATCAGCTCCGCGGCACATACCTTCGCACCATTCGTCAAGGTCACCCCGGCAGTGACCAGCAGCAACAAGGCAGACTTCCATGTGCTCAACAGCCGTCCTTCCTGGTAGGATTTACCCACCAGATAGAGGGACCATAGTATCAAGAACAAGGAGATACCGAAATGATCGGTGGCTATATAGGTCACCAACACATAGGCAAGACTGAAGAAGAACATCACCAATAGGACGGCGTCCCACTTGCTGACACCCACCAGCTCCCGAAGGATACGGTAGAGGATAACGGTCGTACAGAAGGCAAAGAACAGGATGACCGACGCTGCGATATACAAGGTGCCATTGACACCGAACAGGGATATCAGCAACTGGTTCAGTCCGTAGGGAAGCCCCATCAGATAAGGCAGCAGTGGATGACGCAGCACATCATATTTCATCCCCCATTCCGTCAGGACAGAATAGGTGGTGGCGTCAAAGCCTGACACGTGGTAGTTGTAGGACAATAGTTTCCCGTAGTCGTCACAAACCACAGAGAACAAGGCGTCATACTTCATGATGAGCATCCCGTTCAGGATGACCAATAGCAACAGGACGACCAGTCCTAATATCCATTCCTCTCGTCTCAGTCTCATTGCCGGAAAGGTTTATAATGACACTCGTCAGCGAAGGCAAGCAACTCACGGTCGCCCTTGCTGTCACCATAGGCGGTGAGATGATAGTCCTCCCGATGAGGATACTGCTCCATGATACGGTTCACCTTCTCCTGTCCGTAGCAGTTCTTCGTCTGGAAACGACCCGTCAGTCGTCCGTCCTCCACCTCTATCTGTGTCCCTATCACTTTCACACCAGGGAAGAAAGGTTGTACCCAGTTGTCGATGGACGCACTGACGATCACCACCTCCGCACCAGCAGCCTGCGCCTCCTCTAACGTCCTCACCCCCTCAGGACGCAACAGATGACGATGGGTGTCAGCAAAGCGCCGGCACAGCATATTGAAACGTTCCAACGTCATACCCTTGAAGAAATAGGAGAACACCTTCTGCTTCGCCTGGTAGTTAGGATAGAGTCTCAGCTTCATCATCACGATGAGGGGCAGGCGATACAGGAAACCCGCTACGAAGGCAGCCAGTCCCTTGGCGTCAAGGATGAACATCAGCAGGGTGTCCCGACTGGTCAGTGTCCCGTCAAAGTCAAAAGCTACTATCCGTTTCATGGCATCACACGTTTGATGAGTTGATGCAACAGCCACGCAAGGGGTACGGCTGCCGCCAGTGTCAATAGGAAGGTGGGCCAGTAGCCCAGATGATAGGGGGAGATATACACCATCACGAAATGGTGATGGATGAGGTAAAGCTCCAGACTGATCGTCCCCAAAAACGAACAAATGCTGTTCAACCATATAGGAGTGTACAGGAAAAGCTTGGCGAGGAGGAGCAGCAGGGAGATGGTCAGTGGGATATAAATCATCCGCTCCGCAAACAGTGGGAAGCGTCCGTGAAGCACCTGTTCCAGATAGATACACGCACTTGCCGTTGCCAGGAAGGTCAGTATGAGCAACCCCCACGCACCTTTTTCCATCTTCTTCTCTGTTCTCACCCATTCCCCACAGTTGATACCGAGGAAGAAGATCGGCACACGACTCCAGAAGATCTCAATATGTCCTACTGCCTGATGGATGGGGATGACCCACTGCACACAGATACACCATACCAGCATCAAGACAGGCAGCCAACGCCACGAGGGACTCTTCTGTATCAGCCACATATAAGGTGGTGCCCATAGATAGAGCATCATGATAGCTGGGATGTACCAGAATGTCAACTCGTCGTGCAACCAGAAATCCCAGTTGATGGTGATGTCGCCTATCAGATCGATGACGCTCCCTGTCTGCCCGTTGAAACGAGGAATATAATACAGGGACGACATGATGAGCCACGCAGGGAAGATTCGTAACAGGCGACGTTTATAGAACTGTTTGAAGGAGGGGGTCTTCACCCACGAGAACCAGAGCCCGAGACCACTGAGGAACAAAAACATGTCGACACCGATATTCCCACAGCGACGCAAACCGAAGAAGGCATCATTGCGGGGCAGCTCCACATGGAAGAGTACGATGAAGAGGATGGCGGCACCCATCAGCTCTCCACGATAGCGTCTCAGGTCTTTCCATGTAATCTCGTTTAAACTCATAGTTCAGGACTTGGTATTTGGTCTATTATTTTCTTCACTGCCCATGAGAGGGCGATGGTAGCGATGACATAAAGCATCAGTCCATCGTAGATATCCTGTCGCCAGGCTACAGTGATAAAGATCTTGCGGGCAACGGGATGTGCCACAAACATAGCGGCAGAGATACTACCGAACCAGACAAAGAGGTGCAGTAGTCGCTGAGGCATCGTCTTCACGAGAGCGATCGTCCCTATGATAATCAACAAGGGTATCCAGAGCCACGACTGGAAATGGAAGCACATCACGAAGACAAGGAGTGATGTCAAAAGCGTCACGCAAGCCCAAAGCCAACGTGACATAGAGAAATGGAATTTGTCTATAGAACGTCCTACGAGGATTCCTGCTCCAAAAGGTAACATGCCTCCGATGAAGTTATAACGCAGACGGTTCAGGGTGTCTCCATCCGGATCGCAGCATATCTGTAACAACCAACAAACAATGACCACAGCGACAACCACCCAGTTTTTCTGTCGATAAAGCAACAGTCGATAGACGATATACAGTTCGATCATCAGTCCGAAGAACCAATAGATGCCTGGCCAGATAATCTTATCAGGCTCTGGCAGTACATTGATGTACATCAGCAACTGTGCTAAGACATGATCCCAATGGTACTGGAAACGTCCGGGTGTCATCATATCCACGATGATGAAGAGCGTAAAGCCCACTATCAGCATCCGCAACAGTTTCAGATAATGGTAACGTATGAAATCTCCCACTCTCCATAACGTTTGCACCCCCTCTCCTTTTTGAGAGGGTTGGGGAGAGGCTTCATATTTCATCACCAGTCCGAAACCACTGAGGAAGAGGAAAACAGGTACACCGTAATGTCCGAAATACGATAACAGATGGACGGGCAATAGCTCGTCAGGATGTGTGATGACCTGCCAGAGTCCCTCATTATGGGAAGTGAAGAACTGATACTCGTTCTCCTGGACGATTTTCCCAATAAAATGACAATAGTTATGCAACATGATGGCAAGGATGGCGATGCCACGCATTGCCGTACACTCGTCCCGTGTCAAAAACTCGTTATTCACTTTTAATCTTTAATCTTTAATCTTTCATTTCGGTCGCAGACCGTTATAGTCCACACTGTTCTTCAACAGTCGGGGACGTTTCTCATTATATGCACTGTTCAGTACGTCATAGTCTTTCCGATAGTCCTTGGAATAAATTCCACCCAGATACATCAGTGTATGGGGCAACAGGTCCGTCATATAAGGACGGTGGCGATAACGTCTGACATTCTCCCATTCACGGGGATGTGTCAGGCGGTACTCCTCTGATGCCCAAATCCAGAACGGGATCTCGAACTCCTCACGAGCAAGACGGTAGTCGATGGTTGCCGAGTGGTTGCGTCCAAAGTAATCTAATGTGTTAAAACACTCCTCACCATGATCTGGCATATAAATGACAATAGCATTCCGCTGTTCGAAACGACGGATGATCTCATCGACAATAGAGTCGTTATAGCGTGTCGCATTATCATAGTCGGCATTGATCTGCAGACGCTTCTCAGCCAGTTTCTTATCGGGATAGTCGGCAGCGGAGAACATCCTTCTGGTCTTCACAGGGAAACGTCCCCGATAGTCCACATGTTGTCCCATCAAGTGGAAGATGGTCAACTGGTGGTCGTGATGTTCCTTCAGGGCATCGTAGTCTTGCAGTACTCCCTCGTCAAAACGATGCAGACGGGTATTACGGGTGTCAAACAACTGTTCACTCAACGAAGGATGGTTCAAAAAGAAACCACCACTGAAGTCATAGACAGCCTCCCCCGCCTTAGGCAGAAACTGATTCGTAAGGAATGTCACATGATACCCTGCCTTACGGAATATCTCCGGGAACATCGGCTGGTCGGTCCAGTCGTCTTGATCACCAACGGCATGAAGGGAGAAGACATACTTAAAGACAAAGCTTGTCAGGTTCCAGGGTGCCACCACATCTGTAAAAGCAATCAGCGTACTATCCTGCATACGTTGTAACTGACGAGGGGTTGTGGGTTTGTCATAGCCATACAACTGGGAACGGTGTTTGTTGAAGCTCTCCCCGATAATCAATACGATCTGTGGACTACGGAAGTCACAACTGTCTACCTGTACCTTCTCCGTCGCTGCCATCAACTGGGTTATCTGATGGGAGGCAAGACGATTGGCATATAAGCTGAACACCATTCGGTGAATGGGGAGGTAGAGATCGGCACATCCTTTGGTCGTCAGCTCATGTTCCACTTCTCCTAGGTTCGACTTTGTCATTAAACGGTGGATAGCTTGTTTGTTGGGAAGACACTGGGTTGTGCAATAGATGAAAAGTCCCAAGACAATGACTCCCAGTCCTGCCTGCAAATAGGGTATCGCTTGTTGGGGGATACAGTGTTCCGTCGATGGATGGTACTTCTTCCACCAAGCACTGAGGATCGCCCATAGGATATGTAAACCAGCGATTAGGAAGATCCACCCCGTCAAGGATGTCAGCAGGTCCCACCCCACATACGAGTTCAGGAACTCACTTGCCTCTTGTCCTGTCGTCTCAAAGAAGAGCATGAGCATCGTGGGGGTCAGTGTTGACTCGAAATGTACGTAGCAGAACATGTCTATCAGGGCAACGACATAGAGGATAATGGCAAATAAGAGGCGGATCCATTTGCGTATCCTCTGTGGCATCAAGGTAAGGAAGACACAAGTCAGGTATAGGTCGAAGAATAACTCAACGGCGGATAACTCATAAGGTTTCGCTCCTCGCAGATGCAGTCGGATCTCTGTCTGTGTACAGAGGTAACCCAGTGCGAACATGAATACAAAGAATGCCGCATTCATACGTATGGGCTTCCATAGCCACCCTAATATCTGCAAAACTTTTTTCAACTCTTCAATCCTTCATTTCTCCATATAGTCTTTTCACATCCTCTACGATCGCAGCAGGTACTAAGCCCTCAATAGACAGTCCCCGTCTCACTTTCTCCCTAATCTCCGTACTTGACACGGGTAACAATGCCGCTTGTATCGTTCCACCTTGTCCGTCACGAGGATAGACCACCACCTTATAACACCGGAGAATATCTTTCCAATGGTACCATCGTGTAAAACGCTCCCAGTTGTCACCACCTATCAGTAAAGTGAACTCGTAGTCGGGATAGTCTTGACGGAGCTGTTGTAGCGTGGTCCATGTATAAGATGGTTTGGGGAGATGAAACTCATAGTCGCAAGCCTCTATACCTTCCTCATCAGCTAATGCCTTCTTGGCAAGTGCATAACGCGAGGCATCATCCAACAGGTCTGTCGCTTCCCGCTTCAAAGGGTTTTGTGGTGACACCATCAGCCAGACCTCATCTAACTCCGTCTGTCGGAGAATCTCCCTTGCCAGTGCGATATGTCCGCAATGGATGGGATTGAACGAGCCACCGAAGATGCCAACTTTAACCATTAAAAAACCATCATAAAAGATTAAAAAAGGAAATCCCGAACGATACGTAAAGTCTCTTCCTTTGCCTTTTCCAAGTCGTCATTGACGACCACATGATCAAACTGAGGAGCGAAAGTCAACTCATATTCCGCTTTGGCAAGTCGTTGCTCTATAGCCTCTGGCGTGTCTGTACCACGATGCTCTAACCTTTTGCGCAGCTCTGCCACAGAGGGAGGTTGGATGAAAAGACTTAAAGCCTGGTCACCATAGTGTTTCTTGATATTCACACCACCTTTCACATCCACGTCAAAGACAACATTCTGTCCTGCTTCACGCTGACGCTCCACTTGTGCCTTCAACGTACCATAGAAGCGATTCTCATAGACCTCCTCATATTCCAGGAACTCCTTCTTGGCAATCTTCTCCTTGAACGCTTCAGGAGTCAGGAAGAAATACTCGACACCATCCTTCTCCTCCCCACGAGGGGCACGAGAGGTACAGGAGATGGAGAAATAAAGTCTCAACTCCGGATGCTCCTTCATCAACCAGTTGACAATGGTCGACTTACCACTGCCAGAGGGAGCACTTACTATCAACATCTTTCCTTTCATTCCTTCAATCCTACAAAGCATTCAGCACCTGCTCTTTGATTTGTTCGAGCTCATCTTTCATCTTTACCACAATATTCTGCATCTCTGCCTGATTCGATTTCGAGCCGGTGGTGTTAATCTCACGACCCATCTCCTGGGCAATGAAACCGAGCTTTTTACCCTGTCCTGGCTTATCTGCCATCGTCTCACGGAAATACTTCAGGTGGTTGGTGAGACGCTGTTTCTCCTCACTGATATCCAATTTCTCAATGTAATATATGAGCTCCTGCTCCAAGCGGTTCTTGTCATACTCTGCCTCTGGGATCTGCTTCAGACCATCCACGATACGGGCACGTATCTTCTCCACACGGCTCTTCTCGTAAGGCTCGATACTTGCTAGCAGACGCTCGATATTGTCGATCTTCTCTCCAAATTTCTTCTCAAGGGCGGCACCTTCTTGAGTACGGAAGTCTACCAGGTGTTGCACAGCCTCTTCCACACCAGCACGAGCAACAGTCCACTCCTCTTCATCCAACACCTCAACCTCTGTCTTTGTGAGCACATCGGGCATACGGGTCAGTGTCTGCATCCAGTCCACACCTGTTAGCGCATGACTCTCCGCAAAACTCTTCAACTGCTGATAGTAGCTTTCCATCAGTGCTGTATTCACAGGAGCTGCCTCTGTAGCGGCATCCTTCTCAATCCAGACACTCATCTCCACCTTTCCACGAATGACCTTCTCGGCAATTAACTGTCTGATTTCCATCTCTTTCTCGCGATAGAGTGGGGCAATACGGGTGGTCAAGTCTAACTGCTTGGAATTGAGCGACTTGATTTCCACATTGATTTTCTTTCCCTTATAGACAACGACAGCCTTGCCGTAGCCCGTCATAGATTGTATCATATTATCACGTTTATATTATTTGTTGAACTTGTGTCCGTTCCACTTCAATGTCTTTTTCGTCTTTGTTCCATTGTCATTCCACTTGGTGACAGTGATGTCCTTGCCAGTACGCGGCAGTGCATAGATGGTATTGTTATAACTTACTTCAAAACCAGGAGTTTCACACATTGTCATCTTCTTTGTAGCATTGTTATAGCGGAGGAAAACGAGAGTGTCATACTGTCCCAGGCTGGGCTTGCCATTCGAGAAGCTCCAACGGTTATAGGCAAAAAGCTTATGCTTCTTGTCAGCCTCGTTCCAATAGCACATCTCTATCCTGCTTAAGTGTTCCTCGTATCTGAACTCATAGACCATAAAGCCGTTCCTCTTGTCAACGGTAAGTGTCACATTCTTATCTTGTGACTCACCCTGACGATAACGTTCCAAAGCATCTTTGATTCCTGCTGTCGCTTCCTGGTCGCACTCTTCTTCATCATCATCGCCAGTGACGAGGAATGCCCATGCAAGGTCGACAATGTCAGGGGATGTACCAAGAAACCCTACCTCAATACTTTTTTGTGCACTCGCTGTGATTGTCATAGCTGAGAAAGCCACCCACATAAATAATTTTTTCATCATAGCTTCTTTTGGTGATTATTATTTCAACTTTAGACGCAAAGGTACGGGTTTTATTTTAATTTTCCAACCTTTTCTGTAAAAAACACACTCAACAAAAGAATTTCATTCCTTTTGTTCTCGTTTAATCGATTTTTTTGTACCTTTGCACCTTATAAAATACAAAATAGAAAGAATGGCTTGCATTTTACATATAGAGACCAGTACATCCGTATGCTCTGTGGCGGTATCAGAAGACAGCCACTGTATCTATCATGAGGAGGAACATAGTGGTCCGAATCATGCGGAGCGGCTGGGGTCGATGGTCGATCAGGCTTTGTCATTTACGGACAGTCATGCGATTCCTTTCGATGCTGTCGCCGTGAGCTGTGGTCCCGGTTCCTATACAGGACTGCGCATCGGTGTGTCTATGGCGAAAGGGATCTGTTATGGTCGTAACCTGCAACTGATCGGGGTACCCACCCTCGAACTGCTCTGCGTGCCCGTCTTGCTGGGACATGAGGAGATAGAAGATAATGCTTTGCTCTGTCCGATGCTTGACGCACGACGGATGGAGGTGTATGCCGCTCTCTATGACCGTGCCTTGAGAGAGGCTCGTCCTGTGAGTGCCGACGTGGTGACGGCAGATACCTACAAGGAGTGGCTGGATGAACGCCCTGTGTATTTCTTCGGCAATGGTGCCAAGAAATGTATGGAGACCATCAACCACCCCAATGCTCACTATATCGATGGCATAGAGCCTATCGCCAAGTGGATGCAACCGCTCGCTGAGAAGCGGTTGCTAAACGGTCAGATAGAGGATGTCGCCTATTTCGTGCCATTCTACCTGAAAGATTTCGTAGCCCTGAAACCAAAGAAATTATTATGAACATAGAAGGATTAGACTACAACACGCAACGAGAGAAGTTGCTGATGCCTGAGTACGGACGTGAGATTCAGAAGATGGTCGACCATGCCGTCAGTCTTCCCACCAAGGAAGAGCGACAGCGTTGCGCAGAGACCATCGTCCAACTGATGGAGAGTAAGAACCCGCAAATACAGGACAGCGAGAATGCCGAGCAGGCGCTTTGGGATCATCTCTACCTGATGAGTCGCAAGCAATTGGACATCGACTGGCCCTTCGACGTGAGCGAGGCTGAGAAAATCCTATTGAAGCCAGCACCGTTGACGCATCCTACCGGTGGTGCCCGTATGCGTCATTACGGTAGACTGATAGAAGAGTTGTTTGAGAAGCTGAAGTCCATGCCTGAAGGAGAGGAGCGTGATGAGTTGGTGCGTCTGACAGCAAACCAGATGAAGCGTGACCTCGCAGCGTGGGGACATGGTTCCATGGATGACGAGAAAGTTGCTGACGACCTTGCCCGCTTTACAGATGGAAAAATACAGCTCGACTTGTCGAGCTTCCGTTTTGAGAGCATAACACCAACCAGTAACGGGAAAAACAATAAGAAGAAGAAATAAATGGCATCATTCAAAATAGAAGGCGGACACCTGCTGAGTGGTACCATTACGCCACAAGGTGCTAAGAATGAAGCGTTACAGGTCATCTGCGCCACCTTGCTTACTAATGAGCAAATCACTATCCATAATATTCCAGACATCCGTGATGTCAATAACCTCATCCAATTGCTGAAGGATATTGGTGTAACGGTGGAGCATCCGTCAGCCAACACTTTCACTTTCCAGGCTGATGCCCTCGACTTAGATTATTTGCAGAGTGACGAGTTCGTGAACAAGTGTGCGCAGCTGCGTGGCTCTGTCATGATGATCGGTCCATTACTGGGACGCATGGGAAAAGCGATTGTTGCCAAACCTGGTGGTGATAAGATCGGACGTCGTCGACTGGACACTCATTTCCTCGGCTTTGAGAAACTGGGTGCCAAATTCCGTCATGTGCCTGATCGTAACGTCTACGAAATCAAAGCATCCTCCAAGCAAGGGAAGTTGTGCGGTTCTTATATGCTACTCGACGAGGCTTCCGTGACAGGCACAGCGAATATCGTCATGGCGGCAGTCCTCGCTCAAGGAACGACAACGATTTATAACGCGGCTTGTGAGCCGTATGTGCAACAGCTCTGCCACATGCTCAATGGCATGGGTGCCCATATCAGTGGCATTGGCAGCAACCTCCTAACCATCGAGGGAGTGGAGACCCTTCATGGTACGGCGCACAGACTATTGCCCGACATGATTGAGGTAGGCTCTTTTATTGGTATGGCGGCAATGGTGGGTGATGGGGTACGTATTAAAGACGTATCATTGAAAGACCTCGGTATTATTCCCGATGCCTTCCGCCGACTGGGCGTAAAGGTGGAGACAGAAGGTGACGACCTATATATCCCCCGACAGAAACATTATGTGGTGGACTCGTTCATCGATGGTACCATCAATAGCTAGATCGGAAGAGCGTCGTGTAGGGAAAGAGTGTAGATCTCG
>ERZ809504.50-NODE-50-length-17766-cov-7.032409_pt1 | contig 17766 bp, 29 predicted proteins | sample MGYA00521273_ERZ809504 | MGnify/ENA primary metagenome ERZ809504 (study PRJEB31581, sample SAMEA3312979) | metagenome | study: EMG produced TPA metagenomics assembly of the PRJEB8939 data set (Metagenomic analyses of Rumen microbiomes reveals...
TAGAATATCACTTCTTTCTTTGTGTCATCTGTGAGTTTGCCTCTCACCGTGACGGACAGAGGCATTGCACCGACATACCTGGAATTTACTGTGATAGTTCCTTCCTCTCCTGCTGTCAGTGATACATTTCCAGCAGTTCCTCCGGAGCCTACCCTTACTGCGATTATGCTTCTTGCACCACCCGCAATAGCCTGGCCAATCGCATCTGTAGTAAGGTCAGAACCGAATATGTGTTCGTACCCGTCACTGGGAACGATCTTTACAGCCTTTCCGAGAGGACCAAAAGTGCTTTTGAAAAGAACCGCTACGACACCATCTATAGCACTTGCGACAGCATCATCCCCTCTTTTGGTCACGTTGAAATATGCGCCTGGACGAACTTTAGTTTCGCCGATAACAAAATATCCTGACATTATATTATTAAGTGAAAAGTGCAAAACACTTTATATAATTTTGTTAAAATCACGGAACACTTTATTATATTAGTTGACAGCTACCAAAAGCCCTGATATAGTATAACCAGAAGATGAGGCAAGGAAAGGAGTGCCTCGGGCGTGCCCACTGTACTGGGCAAGGGCAGTACAGAACCACCATTTGGCGGTTCAATAGCCAAGCAACCAAGGGCGAACCATGCCCTTGGGGAGTAGAGTTCAACTGAGAGCGACTACCCGCAACACCAGTGCCCGCAAGGCACGCCATACACCGCCGTGGGTGAGCACGGTTCAACTGAATATCGTTGATTCTCCTATCTGGAGACTGGTGGAGTCTTGTGCGGTTCAAGCCCGCACTCCAGATTGCCACCCAATCGGGTGAGTATTTATCTATCTTAAAGGAGAATTTTTATCATGGCAAGAGAGCGTTTTGTAACCCGTACTATTACCACCAACGTTATTGAGAGCGTATACGTCGATCTGGATAGAATGGAATTTGTCAACGATACGTTTATCGTGACTGGTGAAGAGATGGACGTCAAGAAGGCTACTGATTTCATGAACAAGATCAAGTGCGAAGGTAGTCGCAAGTTTGCGAAGGTTATCGACGTAAAGCATGACACCGTTCTGTACGGTATGCCCGAAACTGAGTTCATCAAGTATGCTCGCAAAATGAACAAGTCTGAGGTACAGTGAAAAGCACACTGGGCAGGTGCAACTCCTGCCCGTACCAATCAATCTAAGAGAAGCAGTAACGACGAGAACGGTTGACACAATCTGACACGTCGTGAAAAGTACCAAGATTGGACTATAAAAATGAAGGAGAATATAAAAAATGAAGGAACTCAAGTACAGCACCAAAGCAGGCAAGGCTATTGTTGATCGTGTTTCACACTATGAAGGTAGATACTTGTGGCAGGTATATGAAAAACCCAGTGAAGCCAAGAAGAAAGCATTCTTCTATTGTGAAGATCTTTATTGGCACACAGAAAACGCTGAACTGTTTTCAATCTGTTCTCACAACAGTTTCCAGTTTTCGTGTGGGTGGTTTGGAACAAAAGACGGCGAACCTATTGCGAGACTGGAAACAGCCAACAATTCCTACCTAGTTTGGTTGGAAAGATAACCCTAAGTGAAAAGCACTACAGGCAGGTGCAATTCCTGCCTAGGGTTTAGCCTATTAAGGCAAAATTAAAATCAAAGGAGAACGAAAATGATTCCAAACGAAAGCATTGTAGCAGGTTTGCAGGAAGTAGTCGATTCTTACGTCGATCTTCAGAAACGCAAAATCGGTGACTTCGGATTCAATGATTACAAAGATGAAATGTTCGCTGTTTTAGGAGCATTTCGTACTGTATTTCCTTGGGTCAGATGGCGCTGTGATGAAGCGTGGAATGATGAATACCTATGTTGGTATTACACAGAGGTTACCGTATACATCGACGGTGATGAGGATGACTTCACTGAACCAGATGACAGAGACTTAGAGATGGGATTTAATCCTTATCTCGGATGTTATGACGGAGATTGCTAATCATGCTCTACTACAAAGTAAAAAAGGAATTAGCAGGAAAACCACGTTGGAGAGAAGATATTTCTCATCACGTGGTTGCAGACGGAGAATGGATTAAAGACGAACTTTTCACTGTACGTGAATTAAGTTACTACAGACTTTCGGTTTATGCTTTTGAACACGGCTTCGAAAAAGTCCAGATTTCGAAGAAGAAAATTTACTGGGCTTTCGGGGCAAGGTTTGCACAAGCAGAAGCACTCATAGACTCAAGTTGTGATGTAGATTTAGGAGACTGGGATTATGAAGAAGCAGAGGACTAGAAACTACAACAGAGTATCCGCCTACATATGGTGGATACTCTACAGAATCCTTGAAGGTATCAAGGAGGACTATCTGTAATGTACGATTTAGTATGTGGTGCATTAGCATCACGCTTAAAAGACACCGTAAAGCACTCCAACGTCAGCGTGTTTTACAAGAAGTCTGAGGACAAGATTGTTGTTAAAATTAAGCAGAAATTCTATGACCGAGAATTTCAGTGTGGTTTCGTCTACGCAACGGAACTTATACACACTGGTCACAGTGGTGCTGATATTGCAGAATCCGTGTTGCGTCAGTATCGAAGATGGGTTTTGAACAACTTTTTCCAAAACTGATGTCTTGACATCTGGGAGCACTTATGCTACAATATATAATGTAAGGATAAGAGACTTACATGCTGTGCTTCCTTCTTTAATGATAGAGGGTTGTCCGTTTCTAGTGGAGACTGTGTACTGTTTTTACTTCATTTTCCAGTACCCAGAACAGGTTCAATTCCTGTACGGACATTCGCTAATTATAGCGTACCAAAATAATTTTACAAAGGAGAAACAAAAATGGCAAGAAAACGTATGGTCACAAGAACCATCAAGACCACGAACGCCGTTGTGCTTCGTGTGAATCTTGAAACACAGGAAACTATCAAAGAGCACGTGGTTGTGTCTGGTGTGTTCAAGGACAACAAGAATCTGCTTAAGCAGATTTCCAAGCATGATACGGAAGCAATCAAGACTGTATCTGTCCTGTCTACAGAAGTAACTGACAAGTTGTATGGAATGACGGAAGAGAAATTCCTTGCAGAAGCAGAGGAACTTCCGAAGTACGCAAACTAATCTACCATTAGAAAAGGAGGAGCAAGCAAATGGCTAGAGAAAGAAAAGCAAAATCAACACAGGACTTTATTAAGGTAAACTCCTACAAGGTAATTCGTGCAAACGAGTTCAAGGAGAACAGAATCTTCTTTGACCTTATTCTCAACGATGTAACCATTTATGGTTGCATGGTGGTGGGGTTCAAAGACGGAGAGTTCATCTCCTTCCCTTCCCAGAAGTCCTCAAAGGACGGCAACTACTACAATGTAGTTTACGCTAGACTGTCTGACGAAGATCAGAAGAAGATCATCGACAGCGTATACGAACTTCTGGACAAGTAACTTCCTTTCCAACAGAGGTGGGCAAAAGCCTGCCTCTGTTTTAGTATAAGAGAAAAGGAGAAGCAAGCATGGCAAATGTATCAAATATTATAAGAGAGACGTATAGAAAACTACGTCGAAACTTATTGTCACAAGCACGAAAACTTGAGAAGCAAGGTTTCACTGGTGCAAGAGAGAAAATACCTTCCATTCCGAAAAAGATCACCGAGGGTTCCATCAGAAGGCTACAGAAACTTTCCGAAGGCAAGTACAGATCATTAAAAGAAGGTCTTACAACAGGCGAAGGCAAAACCGTCCGTGAAGTTGAGTATGAGCGTAGAAAAGAAAGCGCAAGAAAAGCAAAAGAATCCAGAGAACGTTATATTGACGAAGATACTGGTGAGACAATGACAAAATCGCAGTATGCTGAAAATGTGATAGAAAATTACTATGATGAATTAAGTGATTACAATGACGCATTTTCAAACTATATGCGAGAATATATTGACGAATTAAGAAGCCGTTATAGCGATTGGGATGTAGCCACAATGATAAACAGAATGGCTGACGATGGCGTTCTCCCATCGAGATGGCAAATGTACACAAAAGAAGGTGCGTTCTCATTTACGCATGAGGCGTTTTCTTATATGCCTCAGTTCAGAAGTGGTGAAGATGTTATGGCTATGGATGCCTACTCTAAATCTCTAATGATGTCGAGCGCACAGTCTTTTAACGATTTACGCTCAGATTATGAGAATGAAAGAAGGAGAGCAAGACAAGCAAGAAGGTAATAAACATGGTTAAACAAGTTCGCTATTTTGTTGGTGACTTTGAGACTACTGTTTACCGAGGACAAGACCACACAGAAGTGTGGGCAAGTGCGCTTGTAGAATTAGGCACAGAAACCGTAAATATATTTCATTCCATAGATGAAACATATAATTACCTTCTATCGCTTGATTCAAACATTGTGTTGTGGTATCATAATCTGGAATTTGATGGAGCATTTTGGTTATCATATCTAATCCACGATTTGAAATACACACAAGCCTATGAGAAACTAGGAACAGGCGGTTCGCGGGATAAAGACAGAGATATGACGAATAAGAGCGTGAAATATTCCATATTAGGAACAGGCGGTTCGTGGGTTAAAGACAGAGATATGCCAAATAAGAGCGTGAAATATTCCATATTAGGAACAGGCGGTTCGTGGGATAAAGACAGAGATATGCCGAATAAGAGCGTGAAATATTCCATATCAGATCGAGGACAATGGTATACAATAAAAATCAAGAAATCCAAGCATATCATAGAGATCAGAGATTCCCTAAAACTATTACCCTTCAGCGTAAAACGTATAGGAGAAAGTTTTGGAACGAAACACAAAAAATTAAATATGGTGTATGAAGGCTTCAGATATGCAGGGTGCAAAATTACAGAAGAGGAAAAGAAGTATATAGCCAATGATGTTTTAGTTGTAAAAGAAGGATTAGAAATTATGTTTGACGAAGGTCACACAAAACTAACCATAGGTTCGTGCTGTTTACAAGAATATAAATCAATACTAGGTTCTAAATACTTTTCTTCTCTTTTTCCGCCCTTGGATTCAATAACTCTAGACGAAAGTTTCAAATATCCAACAGCGGATGCCTACATTCGCAGAACGTACAAAGGTGGTTGGTGTTATCTGGTACATGGAAAGGAGAGTGCAACATATAGTAACGGAGTAACAGCAGATGTCAACAGTCTATATCCTTCTGTAATGAGTTCAGAATCTGGAAGTATGTATCCAGTTGGTGAACCAACATTCTGGTCTGGAAATTATATTCCAGAAGAAGCAACAGATGGTAAACATTATTACTTCATAAGAATAAGAACAAGATTTTATTTGAAGGACGGCTATCTTCCAACCATTCAGATCAAACATGATAGATCGTATGACCCAACAGATTGGTTGGAATCAAGTGATATTCTAGATCGTAATAGCGGAAAGAAATATAAATATTACTATGACGAAGAAGGAAATAAGAAGCCTGCCATAGTAGAACTTTTATTAACTATGGTTGACTACAACTTGATGTTGGAACACTACGAACTTAGAGATTTTGCTATTATTGACGGATGTTATTTTAGAGCGAAGTGTGGAATCTTCGACGAGTACATAGAAAAATACAGAAAAATAAAAACTGAAAGCAAAGGCGCTCGTCGAGAACTCGCCAAATTATTCCTAAATAATTTATACGGCAAGATGGCTACAAATGACAACTCATCGTACAAGATGGCATACGAAAAGCCAGATGGTTCACTAGGATTTGATATTGTAGAGGAACATAATAAGAAGGTGGGCTATATTGCTGTTGGGTCAGCAATAACATCTTATGCAAGGGAATTTACCATAAGAACGGCTCAGATGAATTATTATGGAAAGGACAAGAGAGGTTTTATTTACGCTGACACCGACAGTATTCACTGTGATCTTAAACCAGATGAACTGGTTGGTGTTCCAGTTGACGCTAACGCTTTCTGTCATTGGAAACTGGAAGCGTGTTGGGATGTAGCCTATTTCACCAGACAGAAAACCTACATTGAACACGTTACCCACGAAAATCTACAACCAGTAGAAGAACCATATTACAACATCAAATGTGCAGGAATGCCAGACAGATGTAAACACTTATTAGACATGAGTCTGCGAGGAATAAAACCAAAACCAGATGAACTAGATGATTATACAGAAGAGGAACTTGAGTTCTTGGAAACAAAAAGAACACTAAGTGACTTTGACATTGGACTCAGAGTTCCGGGGAAATTGTTACCCAAAAGAATATCTGGTGGCATTATTCTGGTAGACACACCTTACGAAATGAGAGGAGCATAAAATGAGACTGATTGATGCAGACCGTTGTTGGAATTATTTCTATGGACATTTGACAGATGACGGTATTGTTGGGGCAATGAATGCAATAAAAGAAATGCCAACAGTAGATGCTGTACCAGTGGTGCGGTGCAAGGATTGCAGATGGTACAGTGCTTGGAGAACACAATGCGAAGTGGATGATGCTTTCGGTTATAAGTCCGATGACTATTGTAGTTACGGAGAAAGAAGGGAGGCGGAAGAATGAATTGTGCATATTGCAAATATAATGACGGAATGGTTTATACGAGTTTTCCTGCGAAATATAAATGCTCTGTTACTGGAGGGTTTCATCTTGCTTTAGATGATTGCAATGTGGATTTTGAACCTGTGATAAGGTGCAAGGAGTGCGTTTATTCTGAATTATGGAGACCACCTCTGTTATGGTGCATAATGTTTGATATTCACACAGAAGGGAAAGGATATTGCTGGAAGGCAAAGTCAAAGGAGATAAATAATGCAGAAAGGAAGTAACATGGACAAAGATATTCAAGAACATTTTGACAACTTAAAAGACCTTAATAAACGCAGGTTAGAGATGGAAAGGCAGATGATAAACTACATCGCCTTTCTTGAAAACGAGAATGAAAGGCTAAAGAAAGAGATTGAGAAACTGAAATTGAGGTGAAAAATGAGACTGATTGATGCAGACAGGTTGCCATCGGCTGAAGTAAATGGCATTAGAGGAATAAAGTTTATACCAAAAGATTTTATTGACATAGCACCAACCGTGGATGCAGTGCCAGTAGTTCGGTGTAAGGATTGCAAATACTGGGATGACAAATGGCATTCAAGTGCAGGAAATGGTTTTCACTATTGTCCCATGATTGATCTTGTTACTCACGAACTATTTTATTGCTCAATAGGAGAACTGCAGAAATAAAAATACAGCCAGTAGGGAAGATTAAATCTTCTTGCTACTGGCTATATTTATATCTTCACAAATGGTAGACTCAAGCGATACGCAACATCGACTGGTGGTAGGCTGTATTATTCCAACAGTGCGTTCCTACAAAACCCAAGAGACTTAGCATTTGCAGATACTAATATGATAGAGCGTGCAGTACAGCGTCTTTACATCTCAAATCCTTAAACCTAAAGCACCCACGCTCAAACAGGTAACGCATACTACTGAGAAAGAAATCATTTCTCTTCAACATAACGTAATTTATATTATGATCGTCTGTTGTAACAGAAATCTTAAACGTAAATGTATTATCTGAGTGATCATCGCAATACATAATACCAAGTTCAGCGAACTCTCTGATAGCGTATTCTCTTCCTTCATATTTAAGCGTACATATATAGTTACTCTTCCCTTTTGGTTTTTCTATAAACGCCTTATTGTCATTAAGATATACAGCCTCAGCCGAGTATGCAACATACTGGTTCTGTGCAAAAGCCCTGTTAAACCCAGAAGTCTTTTGAGCATTTGAAGCAGATTCAACCCATCCTTGTTCCAAAACGAAACCATCACCACGCAGGAATTTAGTTTCTTCACGCAAGCGGTCTGTGATTCCCAATTCTACATAATAAGGATTAAGTATAGTTACTGGATTAGCAAGCATATAAACAGGAAGATATCTGACTTGCTTATGATTTCCTCTGGCTATACTTTGATGCACGGAAATAAACTTTCTTACTTCATCGTTGCAATAGTGACTGGTTTCGCTCTGGAACTCGTCAAAAAGCATACTACATACATCACTAAACTGGTGGGAGTTTTTCTTGATGGAATCCGCATTGTTTAATGAAATAGCATAACCACACGGAATCTCATTCAGAAACAATTCATGGTAGATGCCTTTTGCTCTTTTCTTTGACTCCATAAAGTCCTCTGGGAAGAATAATCTTCCAATATCCTTAAAGAATTTATCCGCCACATCATCCAACTCATAATTGAACCTGTAAATGAGGCAGAATTTCTCATTCTTTTCCTTAAACCTTCGTACCAGTAAGCGTCCAAAATATGTTGTCTTTCCACCAGACCTATTAGTGGTGCATAGATATATTTCTGGCTTCTCACCATTTATATCCATTAGAGACAACAATTTTGTGCCGTCATAATACACTGTATCACTCATTTAGTTTTCACTCCTCTATTTTATTATAACCTATATCTTGACTTTTGTCAAGGTTTATGTTAGAATGAAAGTAGGGAAGGAGGTCGGAAAGCCTATGGATGTGGCTCAGTTTTTGCAGGCAGTAGGTACAGTGGGATTCCCAATTATGTGCGCTATTGCGATGATGTGGTACGTGAAATATGTAACAGACAAAAACAGAGAGGAAATCAACAACATTACAGAACAGCATAAGCAGGAAATATCCGAAGTTACACAGGCACTCAATAACAACACTTTAGTGCTACAGAAACTTTGCGACATTCTTGACGCGGGAGATGTAAAGAATGATTAAGTTTGAAACAGTTAAGAAAGGTAGCAAGGGTCAGTGTGTATCCATACTTCAAGCAATCCTCAGATGTATGCAGTACACTGGAGCAGACGGAAAACCTTTGGAAGTTACTGGTACTTGCAACAATAATACTGTCTATGCTATTAACAAGTTCCAAGAGGTTCAGAGAGCCTATGGTGTGGAACTCGGAACAAACGGAAAAAGTGATTCCAGTTTTGGCCCGAAATGTTGGAACAGGTTGCTAGGAGTGTGACGAAAATGCCAGACTTAAATGCCAGTTATTCTTGGGCTATAAATACCTGCAACGCACCTAATGTTGGTTATTCTGGTGGTGATAATAGAAACCAGAGAACTGTGGGTGGGATTACTTATTACGATTGCTCCTCTTTTATATGGTACGCTTTAAAAAGTGGTGGGTTTGATGTTGAAGGTGCTTACAGGGTAGCAACAGGCAGAAACTATAGTGGTAACGCAATTACAACCATAGATGAAAGAGACTGGCTAGTTGCTCTTGGCTTTACCAGAGTTTCACTGAGCGGAGAATGGTTAGCAGGAGACATCATGTGGAGGGGGTCTTATAACTCACAGCATCGGTGGGAAGGTCACACTGAAATGGTGTACGAAGGTGGAACTGCCAGAGGAAGAACTATGGGTGCTCATTCAGCGAGCAGACCACTGGCTGACCAAGTGTCAATTACCACAGGTTATTCTACCTCTTCTAACTGGGACGAAATCTACCGATATGGAAGTGGCGGTGCAACTTCTGGAATTTCCATTTTTGTTATTGCATCAATTTGCGGTAACTGGTGGGTGGAATCTCATGTAAACCCTGGGTATTGGGAGAGCGGTATAGATGCAGGATGGACTTCCATAAATCATGGTTATGGTTTAGGACAATGGACTAATACTAATACAACAACCAGTATTCGTCTACAAAACCTGTATAATTACTTAGTTAATAACGGATACCCCACTGACTCTGGATTGGGTGAAATGAACTTCTTCATTGATGAAAATGTGTGGCTAACAGGTTCATCAAATCCAGATGCACAACAGTATTCAAACTTGCAGGATTTCCTGCACTCAAGCAGTACCAACTTACAACACCTCGTAACTGCGTTCTGTTACGGTTGGGAAGGTATCGCAGGTGATATAACAACAAGAACGCAATATGCAGAAAGATTTCTGGAGTATCTACAGTTGCATGGGAATGACACATCCATTACAACTTGGATTACTGGAAATAGAAGCCTTAATTGGGCTGAATCATGTAACAACGCTGTCATGGTGTACAGATTTCTGTCCTCTGGTGGTGGCGGTGGTGGCACAAATGTTAAATCCAAAATGCCCTTATGGATGATGTGCCGTCCATGGTGGCTACTGTAAGAAAGGAGAGAAATATGGCTGTACGCACAAAAGATGAGATTCTTGGCATGATCGGTTCAAGATTCAGTGACGATACAAGCGATGAGGTACTAGCACTTGTCGAAGATATTTCGGACACGCTGAACGATTACGAATCCAAGACAGCAGACCAGACAAATTGGAAAAACAAGTACGAAGAGAATGATGCTCAGTGGAGACAGAAATATAAGGACAGGTTTTTCCAAGTAACTACTGACGATGACGATTCACAACCAGATGATGAACCGCCACGAAAATACACGTTTGAAGATTTATTTAAGTAAAGGAGATTCGTATGGCAAAAAGAATTGCTGTATCGTCGCTCAATGCGACAACGATGGATATTCTGAATACTATTCGTGCTAACGCAGGATTGGAGTATCAGAGTTTAGTTCCAGAAGTAACGCAGGCAACTGACATTCCCAAGGTTGGTGATGTAATTCTTGGTTATCCTGCAATCGCAAACCAGTTTCTTACCGCACTGATTAACAGAATCGCACTTGTGCGTGTACGTAGTGCTCTTTTTAACAACAAGTATAAAGACCTTAAGAAAGGTTATCTTGAGTTCGGTGAAACTGTAGAAGAAGTTTTTGTAAATATTGTCAAGGCTCGTGAGTTCAACCCCGAAAAGGGTGAGGCTAGGGAACTGAAGAGAACTATTCCAGATGTGCGTACCGCTATGCACATTATGAACTGGAGAGTACAGTATCCTGTTACCATTCAAGATGAGGACTTAAAGAGGGCGTTTCTTTCTCTAGATGGCGTAACCGATCTGATTGCCAGAATTGTTGATGCTGTTTATACCTCTGCTGAGTACGATGAGTACCTGCTCTTCAAGTATCTCTTAATCAAAAGTGCAAGCAACGGAACTATGTATCCTGTTGCACTCACGAATGGTGATCTCAAGGGTGATGCTACTGCGTTCCGTGGAATGAGCAATATGCTTACTTTCATGAGCACTAAATACAACAACTCTGGTGTACACACTGTAACACCTAGAGAAGATCAGGTTATTTTCATGGATGCGAAGTATAATGCACAGTTCGATGTTGAAGTTCTGGCTTCTGCATTTAACATGGATAAGGCAGACTTCATGGGAAAACTGTATCTGATTGATGATTGGGCAGATTTTGATAACGATAGATTTGATGTTATTCGTGCAAACTCTGACCAGATTGCCGAAGTTACAAGTGAAGAACTTTCTGCTATGGCTAACGTGCACGCAATTCTGGCAGACAAGGAGTGGTTTCAGATTTATGACAACCATACCAGATTTACTGAAAAGTATGTTGCTTCTGGTGAGTATTGGAATTACTTCCTTAACATCAGTAAGACTGTATCGTTCAGTCCGTTCAGCAACGCTGTAGTTTTCGCTGTTAATTCTGGTGGCGGTGACGCTAACATTTAATGAGGTGATGATATGGCTTTTGTTGCAGGTGCTTTGCGTGAAAATGTGGTCGCTGAAAACGTATCATTTAGATACGTACCAGATGTCGCACTTTTCAATGACGGCGATTCAGTTATTTTACAGGGTAAGATTTTCCCAGTGATTGCTGTTGGTGATGGGGTCGAAGAAAAACTTGAACTTCCTTATCAGTTTGTTCTGAAAGACCCCTCGCCCAGTGAGCAGGTACTGGGTGCGTTTATTTCGCTTACTACAGGCGGTATTCTTACCCTTGCTTATGATGCGACTGCTTTTGAAACTATCGGTAGTGATAGTGTAACAATTACAGCCAAACTTGATGGTGTTGAAACTGACTACACCATTGATTATGAAGATTTGACTGAATCTACAACATTAACAGTTGTAAGCGAAGGTGAGGGAGGTTTACACTAATGACTTTGAATCCTACGAGTGTTAATTTTAAGACAGTTGTCCTTGCTTCGGTTTATGCCAGTGAGATTAAGGAAGAGATGGTGTCCATTATCGGTCTTATCCAAGACGGTACGAACTATCAAGTAAAGTTTAGTCAAGACGAGTCTCTTGTAGGTAGTTCCTCTTTTACCGAACTCGGAATTGCTATGACAAAGGATGGACTTATTACCTGTACTTCTGATTTGCTTGATGGAACTGTTACTATTGCAGGATATATCAACGGAGTTAAGTATGTTGGAACTTACGCAGACGGTGAGGTTACACTTGAACAGCCTGTTGGCGATTGAGTTCGTGTGTGGGGCGGCGTAAAAACTGCCCCACATTGAAAGGAGAAAAATATGGTAACGAAACATATTGATTACGATGGGTGTGTAAGTTATATGTGCTTGAGCGCCGATGAAAAACCTACAGGAAAGCCAAATGACCTGCTTCTGGAACTGGATACGAAGAAAGTGTATTATGTTGGTTCTTCTGGTTGGGTAGAAGTCGGTGAAGCGGAAGGTGATTGAGTATGAATCTTCATAAGGCTTTAATTGCAAATGAGATTTTCGGTAACGGTGGTTCTGGTGGCGGAGGGTCTAGTGATTTTAGTATTGCAAATGTGACGATTACGTGTGACAATGGAAATCTTATTTTGTTGGGCTACAGCACCCATGTCATTGGAGGGCTTGCTATATCACCATTTGATGATGAGTTAATGGATATATTCGGAGCACCACCTAACACACCGACAACATGGAAAGTGGTAATGTACAAAGGTCTGGCTAATTTTGATACTTCCGATGACCCAACTACACTTTCAGTTGCAGTAACTGGAAGCATTGAATACGATAATGGTACATTTCATATCACTGGAGATGGAACTATAACAATTACTTCTATATAGGCCACCATTTTCATTCTCTCTATAAAGGAGTAACTTATGGACAAAACGAAAATTTTTGAATCTCAGCCTTGGCTGAATGACACACCACAGAATAAAGAGTTCTTGGAAAAGATGCTCGGAAAGGACAAAAATGCCTAAAGTAAACGATCGAGATATTTTTGAGATTAAAGAGTGGCTCAATGATACACCGCAAAATGTAGAAGAGTATGAGAAAATGGTTGGTGGTACTGCTCCCTCTGGTACGATTGAGATTAGTGCGAATGGTGAGTATGATGTGAGTGAGTATGCCACGGCAGATGTGCAGGTCGAAGGAGGAGGCTCAAGTGATTTTAGCACGGCGGAAGTAACATTTAACGCAGGAGACGGCATCGTTTTAGAAGATGTAATTACCTTGCAAGGTTTAGTTGGAGAAAGATATTTGGTCTATGACGAAGAATTAAGAATATCAGGAACGCAAATCTTTAGGTTTCTACTAATTGATGGGTATTATGATTGTTCAGCAAGATCAGTCAGCCCAGAAACCAAAACAATTTCTGTAGTTGGTGATGGCTCCTATGATGAAGATTCTCAGATTCTGGCTATTGAGGGAGATTGTGAAGTTACCGTGACCGATAATTAAGGAACTTCTATCATTCTCACTCTAAGGAGATCATTTTCTCCGCAAAGAACACAGAAAGGCGGTGATAGCGTTTGAATATCGTTCCGAATAGTAAAATATATCTGTTGAGGAATGTGCCTCTGGATAATACATACACCGATACCATGTGGTTTGAAAATGCCAGTAGCCAGTGGACGCATTTTAAGACTAGGGCAGATACGGATGGTGGTAAGTATTTTAATGCACAAACTTACCAGAGAGTTGGTATCAATAAGTGCAGGCTACAGATTAGTGCTGATGAAATCTATAATTATAATTATATGATGTTCCAGAACACTAACTATGGCAGTAAATGGTTTTATGCTTTTATCAATCATGTGGAGTATATCAATAATGCTGTGTCTGAGATTACTTATGAGATTGATGTGATGCAGACTTGGGCTTTTGACTATCAACTTGGACAGTGTATTGTGGAAAGAGAACATTCTGCTACGGATGACCCGGGGGACAACATTCAACCCGAGCCGTTTGACATTGGAGGCTATGGTGTACAAGACGTATATAGGGATTCTAGTGTCACGGACAGCATGGGTATTCTGTGGTGCGCTTCGGAATATTTAATACCTAGTAACTAGAGGTGGTGAAATGCCGGATTATACATATTATGGTGGTATTTATTCTGGTGTAAAATACAACTTTTTTAGAGTAGATCATAGGGATGTCGGAAAAACTATTGGTGGTGTTACGTTTACGTGGGCTATGTTTGAAAGTAACATTACTGCTCTTAATAGTGCGATTGAAACGTACTTGGATACACACCATTCTTACGAAGGTGTTGTAGGTTTAGTGTATGTTCCTAGTTATTATTTCAGAGTGCCTCAATCAACTGATGAGAACTATCATCAAGGTGATGAATACAAGCCTGTTTCAAAGAGTTTTAATTTGCGTGTTCCTACGCGTGTTGGGTTTGGGGCTACAATCTTCTCGCCTAGGAATAAAAAACTGTTGACTTACCCATACACATTACTTTCGGTTAAGACGCCTGAAGTGTCTCAACCATTAAGGTTTGAGTTTTTTAGACAGTTTCCCGATGGACAAGACCCCACTATTAAGTATGTTTCACTGAAGATTAGTGGAGCACCATCGGTTACTCCAGAACTGGTTTGTGAGCCTTTAGCTTATGAAGGATATGATTATTCTGGTGGGTTTGACGTTTCAAACCCGATGTATGGCATCAAACTAGGTGGTTTTCCTCAAGTGGCTTTTCCGATTGACAGCTTCAAAGCATGGCTGGCACAAGGTGGTGCATTTTCTGCCGCTCAGAGTATTGCTTCTGGTATCACATCTATGGCAACTGGATTTGCTATGGCTGGTGCATCAGAGGGAAACACGTTAGCGGAGGCAAGAGGCGGTGGAGGAATTGTTGGAGGTGCTATAGGCGTAGCTTCTTCTATTGCCGAGATAGTCAGAACTGCTCAAAAGGGAAATGTTTTAGGTGGAACTCAAAACGGAAGTATTTATAGTTCTATCAGAGAGAAGGACTTTTACTTTGAAACATTGAGTATCCACCCAGAATACGCCAGAAAAATTGACGATTACTTTGATAGATATGGGTATGCAACGAACGCTTTGAAAGTTCCTTATAGACATTCCAGAAGCGTGTATACCTACACAAAAACTAAGGATTGTGTGATTACTGGTGGTTGTCCGGCTGATGATGCAAGAAAGATCAGCGACATTTTTAACAGAGGTATCACGTTTTGGGCAAATCCTTATGCTGTTGGCGTTTACAAAAGTAGTGCGGGTGTTCCTGTTGATAATATTCCGCTTGGAGCAAACGCTACATGAGGTGAGTAATGAGTAGACGTAAAACGAATTTTGAAGATTCTGCATGGATGAATAATGGGACATATATGCAGTATTTCAACCGCTTGACAGAATTGAGTGTGTCTATGTTTGAGTGGTTGAATGTGCCAGATGAAATTGACATAAGATTTTTGGAGTTAACATTGTTCCAAGATGGAAAGGCTGTGTTCTTTAAGGACGATGATATGGACGAATATCTTGCGTTAAAGTGTGCTGTCAATGGTGGATTCAATGTTTATGGTATTCCTGTGAATAGAAGGGCATATTCACCTACGAATGGATACCAGAAACAGTTGACTGAGAAAGATAGCGTTATTATCTGGAATAACTATTTGCATAAAAATAGTATTCTTGAAGTTAAGAACTTTGCTAGAAGATTGTATAACCTTGACAGGATTATTGATGTTAACGCTAATGCTCAGAAAACACCAGTGTTAGTTCTAGCTGAACCAGAACAGAGGTTGACAATGCTTAATCTCTATAAGGAGATGGATGGAAATGCTCCTGTTATCTTCGGTGATAAGAATCTGGATTTGCAGAATATTAGGGCTATTAACACAGAAGCACCTTATATCGCAGATAAGTTGTATCAGTTGAAAACGCAAATCTGGAATGAGGCACTAACCTATCTTGGTATTTCTAATACTAACATAACCAAGAAAGAAAGAATGGTTACGGATGAAGTGGTAAGAAATATGGGTGGCGTTATTGCTTCCAGATATTCCAGACTGGATTCAAGGCGAAAGGCTGTCGATCAGATCAATAAAATGTTTGGTCTTAATATCGAAGTCAACTACAAAGAGGATTATCGTGAGGCTGATGACGAGATTATGCTTGATGGTGCTACTGGTGAACACGATATGAAAACTATTGTTACTGACCTTCGCACACAGACAGAGGTGAACGCATGAGTAAATATACTACTGAAGTTCGTTTCATTTGCGAGGTATATGCAGGTTATGACGAGAGCCAAGGATATATGCGTATACCAGATATCATAGCAAATAGTAGAAGCAAGGTCTTTGACTTTGATTATCCTATTTTTGATGAGGACTATCGTAGTGTTTTGGAAACAAAAATTCTGAAACACTACTACCTTAAGGAAATTGGAATGGAAACTGTTGGCGTATGGAAACATTTCATGGACATGAAGTTGAATGAAATTATGCCATACTACAATAAGTTGTACGAAAGTGCCTTGCTTACCTTTAATCCGTTCCATGATGTTGACTTGACTAAGGAGCATGAAGGTTCTGGAACTGGTGAGCGTGAGGATAGCAGAAGAACAACGGATGCACAGACAGGAACTATCACTGATGTTGGGAGTGGGTCTGTCGCTGACGAGAGTACTACGAATGATGATAGAAGTAATAATCATTGGGATTACTACTCTGATACGCCACAGGGTTCTGTTGGAAGGCTTGATAATCTAACGTATCTGACTAACGCTAGGCATACTACTGACGTTGATGACGATACAAGAGAGTATGAAGCAACTAGAACAACTAGTGATACAAATACTAGAACTCTAGGCACTACTAACACAAGAAATGATGGTGGTACATCTTCTCTTGCTACAACCGATGAATATATTGACCATATTTATGGAAAACAGGGTGTGGTCAGTTATTCTAAACTGTTGCAGGAGTATCGAGAAACTTTCCTTAATATTGACATGATGATTATTAAGGATTTAGGCGATTTGTTTATGAATTTATGGTAAGGAGAAGATATGTGGTGTAAAGATTTTTGGTGTCAGAAGGTTCTTCCTCTTGTGTATGATAACAGTCTGAGTTATTATGAAGTGCTGTGCAAACTTGCCAAACGTATTGATGAGATTGGCGATGCTATTGACACTACTGGTTTTATGAAAACAACTGGAGATGTGGCTACTGGTAGGTATTACTTCAATTCTCCTGTTTCTAACCCTGGGGATGGCACTATTATTGTAAACCAGAATGACGCAGGAGAAAACGCAACTGTTAGAGTGCAGAATAGTGGCAATAAATACGGACTTCAACTTAGGGTTTCCAGAACTGGATATAGAGGCATTATAGACTCTAGTGCTATTATTGCTGAGGATGGAAGTGAAACTCCTGCGAATGGTGTATACAAATGGCTTATTTATAAGGATGCTGATAATAACCTGCGTATTCCTCAAGAAGTGTATGGAAGAAATATTGGCAATCTTTATCAAGCACAGGGAAGTGGTTCTAGCACAAGCCTTGTTGCGGATGCTTTTACACAGGTAACGCTCACTTCTGATGGTGCTATTAAAACGGCTCTGGAAGATAACTTCTATGAGGTTGTTAGTGGTGGTATTAGAGTGCTTGAGAGTGGCGTGTATAAAGTGTGCGGTGGCGTTTATATATAGCTAGATCGGAAGAGCGTCGTGTAGGGAAAGAGTGTAGATCTC
>ERZ809504.51-NODE-51-length-17647-cov-10.201000_pt1 | contig 17647 bp, 16 predicted proteins | sample MGYA00521273_ERZ809504 | MGnify/ENA primary metagenome ERZ809504 (study PRJEB31581, sample SAMEA3312979) | metagenome | study: EMG produced TPA metagenomics assembly of the PRJEB8939 data set (Metagenomic analyses of Rumen microbiomes reveals...
CATATCACAGCATGATGCGTCAGATGCGCATTGAATACAAGGCGTACAAGCGTAACCCTGCCGAGAACGTTTCATTCCCTGCAAAGAGAATGAACCTTCCTCCGGCGGAATTAGAAAATGAAGTAACCTCCTGGGAAAACGTCAAGGCCACAAATCAGCCGGTCGATGAAGAGGCGATATACGGAATGCCTTGCGTTGCGGGGCTCGATTATATGAAGAGCACCGACTTCCTGTCGGCCGGACTGCTGTGGCGCGTGGGCGACAAGGACTACTGGGTGCAAAAAACATGGGTGTGCAAGCACTGCCGCGACTTGCCTCGTATAAAGGCTCCGTTGACAGAATGGGCGATCAAAGGTGACATCGAATTCGTCGATGCTGCCGAGATCCCGCCGGAACTGCCGGCGGTGTGGCTTGAAAACGAGGCGGCAAAGCGTAACTCACAGATACTGCTTATCGGAATCGACGATTACAGATATCAGCTCATGTCGAAGGCGCTCCTTGACATCAATTTTTCCGCCGAAGATGGCTGGAACAACGTCGTCAAGATCAGACCACGCGATGAAATGAAGCGAATTCCGCTTATTACGAGCGGCTTTATCCAGAAAAAATTCGCTGTCGGCGATACTCCGGTATTCAGGTGGGCAGTTCAGAACTCCATGACGGTGGTATCACCCGCCGGAAATATAACTTATGGCAAGATCGAGCCTAAAAGCCGAAAAACCGACCCGTTTAAAGCCTTCGTGGCGGCGGAGTGTGTTTCGGACGTGCTCGATTCATATAACTCAAAAGCAATGCCGATGCTCGATGTAGTATCGTGGTAAAGGTGGTGAAAACATGAAGATTTTCGGACACGAATGGACCTTTAAGAAGAATTCCAACACTAAAAACTTTCTGGAGATGGTCGTCGATGAGTCGGAAGAACTGAATCTGTACCTGTACGCGTACGCACTTCATGTTGTTATCGACCTTATCGCGACTGTCATGACTAACATTGAGTTCAAGACATACGGCGACAACGATGAGGAGAAGAAATCTGTAAACTGGGTGAAATTTAACGTGCATCCTAACCGAAATCAGACCTCGACCGAGTTTATCAAGAAGCTCGTAAAGAAACTCCTGCTCGGTGATGTTCTTGTCGTACTGGTAGACGATCAGTACATTATCGCTGACGACTTTACCCTTACCGAAAAGGCGATCGTCGATAATGTGTTTACAAACGTCCGCAAGGGCGATTATCAATTCCGCGATAAGAAGTTCAAAAACAAGGACGTGCTCTATCTGCGATATGGTAACGAGGCAGTGAACCATATCCTGCAGGGGATCATTGAAACTTATGAAAAGCTAATCTCGACTGCATCGGACAAATACGCTCGAAGTGGAGAAGAAAAGGGTATCCTGACTATCGATCAGGCGGAGCGTGGACGTAAGGATTTTGAGACGATATATGAAGATATCGTCAACAACAGATTCAAGACGTTCTTTTCTCGTGGTAACCACGTACTTCCGCTTTTCAACGGATATTCCTATACTTCAAACACGGCCGAAGCGACTAAAAAGTACAGTAATGAGATCACTGATGTGAAGACACTGTTTGAAGATGCAATTTCGAGGGTAGCGCAGGCTTTCAAAGTTCCTGTTGGCCTTATCCGCGGAGATGTCGCAGGGATCCAGGATGCATACACCATGTTCTTGACGAACTGCATTGATCCGCTTGCTCATATGATCTCCGAAGAGTTTACGTTTAAGCTCTATTCTGAGGATCAGATCATTAACGGCTATGCGATCGAAGCAGATACGACGAACATTAAGCACATCGATATCTTTGATCTTGCAACAAGCATCGATAAGCTTATCGCATCCGGCTTCCTTAGCATCGACGAAGTCCGCGAGAAGGTCGGACTCAGAGGATTCAATGAAGAGTGGTCAACGCTCCATTGGATGACCTTAAATTACACGACGGCAGAAGCAGCGGTGGCGACGGGCGCGGAGAAATCCCGTCAGGCGCAGGGAACGGCTGATAATTCTGATAAAACTGACGATGACGAAGGGAGTGAAGATGAAGAATGAAGTATGGAGTAAAAAATTCAGCAGCGGAAAGCGACACACTTGACGTCTACATTTACTCGGATATTGTCGATGATGTAACAGCTGCGATATACAGTTCGGCGAATATCGAGCTTATGTCGGCCGGTAAGTTTCAGAAGATGCTTGACCAGAAGAAGGATGCAAAGCAGATAAACCTTTACATCAATTCATGCGGCGGTGACGTGATGGACGGTGTTGCGATCTATAGTCAGATCAGAAGGCACAATGCACACGTAACAGCGTACATTGACGGATGGGCGTGTTCAATTGCGTCAGTCATTCCTATGGCGGCCGATAAGATCATTATGTCGGAAGCTTCCATGATGATGATACATCATCCGTGGAGTGCCTGTGCCGGAAACGCTGACGAATTTCGCAGGGTGGCAGATGCACTCGATTCCATCCTTGAGGGTTCGATCATACCGGCATACAAGAGCAAGTGCGGCGATAAGATCTCCGATTCTAAGCTCCGTGAATATCTCAAAATTGAAAAGATGCTCACTGCAAAAGAATGCTTACAGTACGGCTTTTGCGATGAGATTGCTGAAAGGGAATCTGCAGAGGATGAAGCAAAGAAGGCGATCGCAGATGCACAGAATCAGGCCAAGATCAGTTATATGAATCGCCTGAAGGAAATGTATGCAAGTCTGACAATGCCTTTTTCAGTAGTGGAAATACCAAAGGACGCTGCCGAAAAGCAGCAGGATAACGCGGATGAAAAGGAAAACTCTGAGAACACAGAGAAAAATCCTGCGAACGCAGCAGAAAATGCAGAGAACGCTGCCGAAAAGCAGCAGGACGATGTTACCGACACAAATGACGGGAACATGGAAACTGAATCAGAACCGGAAAAAGCAGAAAACACGCCTGAACCGGTTGAGGATAAAGTAAAAACCAACGATTATTTCATGAAATTACTCAAAGGAGAGATGTAAAATGACAAATCTTGACGCTACAAAAGACAAGAAGAACGAGCTTTACAATGCCGTAACTGCGGCACTTGCAAGCGGTAACGAAGAGCAGATCAAGGCTGCCGTTATGGATTTACAGGAGTTCAACAAGAATGAACTTAAGGCTATCTACAACGAATACGAAGAGAGCAAGGATGAAGCTGTTCTTGAAAGCAGAGGTATCAAGGCTCTTACTTCCGAAGAAACAAAGTTCTGGAATAGCTTTATTTCAGACGCAAAGAGACACTTCGGTATTCAGAACTCAGCTTCTGACGGTGTTTACACTGGTATCATGGAGCTTCTTCCAAAGACTGAATACTTCTCAATCGTTGAAGAACTTAAGCAGGAACATCCGCTTCTCAGCGTGATCAACTTCACAAATACAAGCGCTGTAACAAAGTGGACTATTGACAACAGCGCTGAACAGCGTGCTACATGGGATGAACTCAATACACCAATCACAACAGCACTCGAAGGCGGCCCGTTCATCACTGTAGATATGACACTTGCAAAGCTTACAGCTTACATTTTCGTATCAAACGACATGCTTGATCTCGGTCCGAGATGGGTAGCTGCTTATGCAACTACACTCCTTAAGGAAGCTGTATGGCTCGGCCTTGAATATGCAATTGTAGCCGGTAACGGTAAGAAAATGCCTATCGGTATGATCGCAGACTACAAGAAGCCGTTCGATGCATCAACAGGTTATCCGGTAAGACAGGCAATCAAGTGTACAGGATTCACTAAGGAATTCTACGGCGAGATGCTTTCAATCATGTCGATCAAGGATAACGGCAGAACACGCGGTATCAACGGCGTTCTCCTCGTTGTAAATCCAACCGACTACTTCACAAAGATCTTCCCGGCTACAACAGCACTTACAACAGATTTCAAGTATGTAAACGGACTCTTCCCATATCCTACACAGGTAGTTCAGTCTACAGCAGTTCCTCAGGGACACGCTATCATGGGTGTTGCTAAGGATTACTTTATGGGTCTCGGTTCAGCAAAGGGCGGTAAGCTCGAATACAGCGACGAGTACAAGTTCCTTGAAGATCTCCGCACATACAAGATCAAGGTTTACGCAAACGGTCAGCCAAAGCAGTACAATGCGTTCCAGTACCTTGACATCAGCGATCTTGAGGAAGTATTCCCGACAATCGCAACTACAGACCGTCCGAAGGATGCTTACCTTGCATCACTTACTCTCGGCGATCTCGAACTTACACCTGCATTTGATCGCCTTAAGAAAAACTACACAGCAACAGCAACATCAGCATCTGCTGCAATCAACGTTACACCAAAGGACGGCGACGCTACTGTAGTTATCAAGGCTGGCAACAGCGTGATCCAGAACGGCGGCAATGTTCCGTTTGCAAACAACAGCGTTACAACAGTTACAGTAACAGTAACTAACGGTGACGCAGAAAACGTATATACAATCGAAGTTACCAGAGGAAATCCTTGATCATAAGCAGGTGATCCCATGTTAATTTCACTCGAAGAAATGAAACGAGCGCTTAATGTGACGTGGGACGACCAGTATACCAACGACAGAATCATCGACACTTACGGTGCGGCAATGGCCCTTGTACAGGACTATGCCGGACCGGAGGTCGAGTTAAAAAGCGATGAAATGGCAAAACAGCTTTTGAAAGACTGCATGAGGTATATCTGGAACGACTGCCTCGATGAATTTGAGAGGCGTTTTAGTCCACATATCATTGCGCTGAGGAACAGGTATAAGGTGTTAGATTATGTTCAACGAGAAGCAGAAGTACGAGAGGGAGAAGAAGACACAGTTCAGGACGTTTAACGACGGCATTGTGTGGATCTACAAGCTCGCAGACGTATCACATCCGGGATTTAAACCAATGTTCAAACCTTCCTTGCATAAAAAATATCAGTTTCACTATAAGACCATCGGTGTCCGCAGAAACTACGACGCTATGCAGGCGGGTGTTCGTCTCGACGAGATGATTGAGATCATGCAGGACAGAGCCATTTCTCCGCAGGATATCGCGGTAGTAAACGGTGTCCAGTATGATATCAAGCAGGTCCAGCACATGAACGACACATTCCCTCACACGAGTCTGCTTTCTTTGCAGAGACTGGAGGAAGTATATGACGATCTCGAAATTCGTTGAACTGCTTCTGCAGTGCTGCAGTGCAGTCTATCATCATGAAGCCTTTCAGGAAGCGTCGGAGTTTATTGTCTGGGGAGAAATCGGCGAAACCTACAATCATGCGGACAATGTTCGCGCTGAGGAAGGGACGATCATTGCCGTTGATATCCTCACAAAGAAAGAATTCTCAGACGTTCCGGGAAGACTTAAGCAAATATTCAGGGAGAATGAGATTATTTATAAAGGTCCTGAAATTGTATATCATTCCGATACTGAGTATATTCAGTATGCGTACACAGTGGAGTTGATCTGAATGGCAAAACTTACAGTTACCGGCCTCGGAGACGTTATCAAACAGCTCGAACAGATATCAACGCTTGACGGCGGCAAACTTGCAAAATCCATGCTCAAGCAGGGCAGTGTACCTGTCGCTGAGGAGTGGAAAAAGGTCGCACAGACCAATCACAGCAAGCACTATAATCTGCAGGGCAGACTTGTGAATTCCACAGGTCAGATGATGCGTTCCGTCGAAACGAAAAAGGTTAAAAAGAACAAGTACGGATATTTCACTGTGACATATCCGCAGGGGCTTGAGGAATATGAGTATATTAACAAAAACGGCGTCAAAGTTCCGAGAATACGTCACGGACAGGCCGTCAAGTTCCGAAATGCTGAAAAGGCGTTCTTTAATCACTATGGCTTCTTTAACAAGCTCACTGGTAAGTACGTTCAGGGAGACCGATGGGTTACGAAAGTCGAAAAGGCCGCAGAGCCCAAGGCTGAGAAAGAAATGCAAAAAGTATGGGATGAATACTTGAAATCAAAGAAATAGAAAGGCGGTTATATTTATGGCTACTACAGGAATTAAGCATCCGGTATTTGCTCCAATCACAGCGAGACCAGCAGGTGCAAAGCCTACTTACGGCACCGGAATTCTGATTGGTAAGGCAATAAAGGTAGATATCACGATCAATACAGCAGAAGGCAAGCTCTACGCTGACGATTCACTTGCTGAGTACGATTCAAAGTTTCAGAGCGGCTCTATCGCAGCAGGTGTTGACGAGCTCACACCTGCCAAGAAGGCGGCGTTATTCGGATATACACTTGACTCATCAAGCGGCAAGCAGATCCTTAAGAAGGGTGCTTCCGACGTTGCACCTCACGGCGGTTTCGGTTACTACAAGACCAAGAAGATCGACGGCGTGAGAAAGTACGAAGTTAAGTGGATGTACGATACTGTTTTCCACGAAACAAATGACAACGCTGAAACAGCAAATGAAAACGTAAACTTCCAGACTACCGAATTTGCAGGTGAGATCCTTCCGATCATCGGTCTCGGAAACGACGACTGGTGCGAAGAACAGATCTGCGACACTGTAGCGGCAGCTGAAACAGCACTTCATACTTATGCCAACATCACCGGCACTCCTTCACTGAGATCAGCGTCAGCTCCTTCGAATACAAAGGGCGGATCATCTACAACAACAGAATCAGGTAAGTAAGGAAGGATAAAGTCATGAAAATAGGAAATAAAGAAGTCAAACTCTACTACTCTAACCTCGCTGCAAGAGATCTTAACGACCTCTGCGGCGGTATTCAGAACATCGGCTCCCTCTTCAAGCGTGAGGAGGGTCAGCCGGTTGATCTGATGAAGGATTATAAAAACATGATATCTATCATCCGTATTCTCGCGAATGCCAACATAACGAAGGAAAACTGCGAGATCGCGCTTGGTATGCGCGAAGGTGAAAAGCAGGAGAAGTTCACAGACGAAATGCTTGAATCACTGCTTGATCTTTCACACATCAGCGAATATCTGGAAGAAGCTCTCTCATGTATGGGACTCGCAAGCGCCTTCGAGGTGCCGGACGAACTCAAACTTGAAGAGCCGGACGAAGATCTCGAAGAAATAAACGCAGAACGCAATCCCTGAGGGCCACAACCGAAGACAGCGGTTGTGCATTATCTATCGCGGCCTTTCCTGCGGGATCAGTTACGCGGATATCATGATACATTTCACTCCTGGTGATATAACTCAGATGTGGCTCAATAAGCTCGCTGAGAATCTCAGAGGAAGGAGGATGTAAATGGGTAAGATCAATACTTTGCTGTCCCTCGACGGCGAATCTGATTTTAAACGTAAAATACAGGACATAACGCAGAATCTTAAGACCCTCGATAAGCAGCTCGCCGAAGCGGCCTCAAAGTTCTCGATGTCGTCCGATAAGATGCGTCTTAACAGCGAGACGGCGGCAAACCTTACAAAACAGCTTGATTTCTTAAGACAGAAACAGGACCTGCTCAAGGCGGCGGTACAGCGTGCCGACAATCAGGTGGCTGACAGCAACAAAAAGCTTGAACAGGCAAGAGCGGCTTATGATCAGACCAGTCGAGAAGTTTTTAAACTGAAAGACAAGCTGGAATTCGCAAAGAAGCTCTGGGGCGAGAACTCCGAAGAAGTCAAAAAGTATGCGGCACGTCTCAAGGAAGGCGAACAGCGCCAGAAAGAGGCGGCAAAGGCAGTCACAGCGGCCGAAAAGGAAGTTGACAAAGCTAAGAAAGCATATCACTCAATGGCTCAGCAGCTTGCAGAGACAAGCACACAGGTCAACAAGACGGAAGACAGAATCTACGAGCTCGAACATGCCGAAGAGCAGAGCGAGGAAGAAGCCACAAGGTTTACGAAGGTCGTTGAAGGACTTGAAAAAGCACTTGACGCATTCGGAAAAGTACTGCAGGCGCTTCCGGGAATACTCAGCGCTGTAGGCGGTGCGATCGTTGCACTGGCAACAGCTCCTGTCAAGGCACTTGAAGCAAGCTTCCATGCAGTTACAACAGAACTGGAACTCGGTGTAAAAGGCCTTGAAGCATACGGGCGAGCGGTAGTCGATGCAGGAAAAAAAGTCGGTGAATTCTCGGCAAACAAGGGCATGAGTTTTGAAGCGTCAATGTCAAGAGTCGCAGCGTACTCCAATGCATCAGCTGAGGATCTGCAGAGGCTTTCAGATGCGGCAAAGGAAATGGGTGCCACAACGAGTAAGACAGCAGCTGAGGCGGCCGATGCTCTCGGATATCTTGCTCTTAACGGTTACGATACTGAACAGATGCTTAAGACGCTCAAACCGATAGTAAAGGCGTCAGAGGCGGGCGGCATGGATCTTTCAACTGCGGCAAACCTTACAGCCAATGCGCTTACTGCCTACGGCAAAGGCGCAGAGGACGCAGAAGAATTCCTTAATATTCTCACAGCTACACAGAATAACTCGGCAACATCACTCGAACAGCTCCTTACAGCATACGTAGATCTTGCCGGAACGTTCAATACACTTCATGTTGGCTTTGAAGAATCTGCTACACTCATGGGTCAGATGGCCAATGCCGGTATTAAAGGTTCAGAAGCAGGAACAGCACTTAACTCTGTAATGCTCCGACTGCTCGAAACCAACAAGAATTCAGCGGACGAATTTGCAAAACTCGGTATTTCTGCTTATTCAGAAGGCAAATTCAAAGGTCTTACTAATATTCTTGGTGAGCTTAATGAAAAAATGGCTGAAATGACCGAGGAAGACCGCATAATGTCACTGAAAAACATTTTCGGTGTACGTATGTTTCAGCAGGGTTTAAAATTCCTGCAGTCGGTCGCTGACTCGGAAGGATATACAAGCCTTTACGACACACTTGCATCAGCTTACGAGAATAATTACCTTTACAAAACAGCTGAAACAATGATGGATAACCTGCAGGGTAGAATCACTATCATGAAATCAGCTGCAGAAGCGCTCGGAATTGCGATGTTCGGCACGTTCAGTGACAAGATAGTAAGTAATGTCGAGAAGATCACAGAGTGGATAAATGTTCTCACAGACAGCGTTACAAACGGAAACCTTGAACAGGTCATTCCGAAACTCGGTGAAGACATTTCTGAATCACTGGTTGCTAACATTGAAATGATCGCTGAGGAACTTCCTTCAAAACTCAGGATATTCAATTCAATTATAGTTGCCGGTGCAAAGGCACTCGTAAAGGGCATCAGAGCAGGCAAGAACACGATCCTTCCGATGCTGATAACAGGTGCGCTGGATCTTGTTACTGAGCTCCTCAAAGTCCTCCCTGACTTCGTGGTCGAGGTAACCGATGCGGCGGTGATCCTGTTCGGCGGTCTGGTGGACGCAATGGACGTCACCTCAAAACGTCTTGTCAAAATACTCCCTGACATCATTTCAACAGTTTCCACAGCAATAGCAGAACACGGGCCGGATATATTTGATCAGGGATTCGATATACTTGTCATGCTGGTGCAGGGCATTGCACAGAATCTCCCGATACTGCTTAGTGCGGCGAGCCGGATACTTGATAAGCTCCTTGAAGATCTCGGCGACAATACAAGCCAGATGTCTCAGGCGGCAATTGATATCCTCAATGCTTTGGTGGACTGGATCGGCGAAAACATCGACAAGATACTTGAAGTCGGCGGAACGATCATCGGCAGAGTGGTTGATGCGGTCTCAAAGTCAGATAACCTCGAAAAACTCGGCGAGGGTGCATACAAGATCATGGATAAGCTCGCAGAGTTCATTGTGGATAAATCGAAGCCGATATTCGAAATTTGGATGCCGAAGGTACTCGATAATCTGAGAGCGGTATTCATGAGCGATGAAAACAGGAAGATACTTGAAGATATCGGTGAAGTGGTGGCCGGAGCGGTAATAATCGGCTTTGAAGCGGCATTTAAGGGACTTATCCGCAGCAATGTCAAAGGTGTTATGGAAAGCTTTATTCCGGATAATGCATCGGATACAGACAGAGCAATAATAGACACTGCTCTCGATGCGATCATTCCGAAGCTCGTATTCTCAGACACAAAGGTTAGCGTTTCAAACAACAGCGCATATGAAGCCGAGGCCTACGGAAACGGCAGTTCAGGCGATACTATCAACATCAATTACCCGACGATCAACGGTGTTCACAACCTTTCAGAGCTCGTCGAGGAAATGGCAAAACTCAAACAGATTTCAGACAGGGCAGGAGGTGCATTCTCATAAGCTGGTTTTCATTCAAGGGCAAGCGATGCGATGCACAGGATGTTTTCTGCATCCTTGAGAAGCTCCCTTTAGACCTTAGAAGCGAAAAGATAACACAGGTCATCGACATGCCGTGCGGCGAGCCGATCATATACGAGCCGGGCGGTTACAGACAGCAGATGATAACGCTTAACATTGGCATAAAAGATATTACTCCGGAACACCTCAGTAATATAAATAACTGGTTGTCAGGCTCAGGAAAACTCATTTTTTCAAATGATCCCGACAAGCATTATCTGGCCATTGCAAACAACGCAATGACGGGGAACAGGCTTATTGAACGTTTCGGTAAGATTCCAGTCCAGTTTCTTCTTATGCCGTTTAAGCGTGAAAATGAGTCCGACTGGGTGGAGATTCCACTGAGCAATCACGTCGGATGGATAAACGACGCAACCGCGGCAACCGGCGGCACAGCTCCAAGCGAGCCGACCATCAAGATGTACGGCAACGGTGACCTTGGATTCTGGCACGTGGCATCCGGCACGACTATCACGGTGCATAATGTGTCTGAATACTGTATAATCGACGTCCCGTCCCACAGGGTATTCGATAAGAACAACAATGTGATCCTCGGCCAGACTGAGGGCAATATTGAAGCTGTTATCAATCCTCCGCGTGACGGATGTCAGACGAATTTCTTTGACGCGGTGACGAAGGTTGAGGTCAAATACAACCGGAGGTGGTTGTAATGATCACAGTGCACGGAATGCACACCGAGCAGAATGATTTTAACAACTGCGGTTTAGCGATACTGAGACCGACATCGGCATATATAACCGAAGAGCTCAACGGTCGATACGACATGGAGATCGAAGTGCCATGCGTTCCGGATGATCCGCGTGACGGAAGGTCCGAAGATTCATGGAAGTTCGTGAAGATGTATAACATCCTGAAATCTTCCGAGGGTCAGCTCTTCATGATCCATAAGATCGAGTACAGCGTCAAGAACAACGTGCCTTATTTAAAAGCGTATGCAAATCATATCTGGTATTACCTGGCCGACATGCTCACGCTGGAGTGTCAGGGACAGAACAACAACGCATGGCAGGTGGTCAATCACCTGTTCGAGCCGCGAGATGTACACGGCAACGGATGCACGTGGTTTTCCGGCGGTACAGGGCTTACAACGTATAATTTCGATAAGTATATTAATCCGGAACTGGTGCTGAATCAGAATCCGGCATATAAGTATCATTTCCGAAACGTTCAACTCGCAAACGCGCTCCTCGGTAATTCCGATTCTATTGTGAACGTCTGGGGCGGCGAAATATACCGTGATAATTTCTATTTCAGGATCGACAGCCGGAAATATGGCACTGTAGACGATGCCTTCGAGCTTGTATACGGTGTGAACTGCCGTGACGTGCGATATACCGAGGACACGACGAACCGCAAAACCGAGATCCATACAAGCTGCAACGGCGGGATGTGGGGTTTCGCAAAGTCGGTTATTCCGGATGCCGGACTGTTTCCGCATCAGGCTATTTCCGGATTTGACCTTTCATACAGCGAGCCGGACGAGACAGTATATTACGGCGACGTTGACGCATGGTGGGCTGAGAACACGGGATGGATCTATAACTGGGAGGTCGATTACGTGGACTTCAAGGACACGAACAAAGGCGCGAACTGGAATCAGATGCGTAAGATCCGTGTCGGTGATAAGGGAGTAGTGCAGGACGCATTCGGCCACAGGCAGAGTCAGAAGGTAATTGCTACAAAGTACAACGACATCACAGGCCGTCTCGAAAGCATAAAACTCGGCTCGTTCAAGGAATCAGGACTCCACGTCTCCAGATGGGAAAAGAAAGTCATGGTTTCAACCGATAATCCGGAAGTAAAACGAATCGAGAACGTCGAAAGACAGCTCGGCGGTGTCGGCGGCGATATATCGCACATTACAGGCGATATTTCAAACATGAACAATTCTATAAACGGCATAAACAACTCAATAAACGACATCAATGCGGCAATTCAGGACATATACTCCAAACTGCCGCAGAATCCATAAGGAGGACAATCATGCTTCGAATGGATAAAGAAAAAATCGTGATCTATGACGACGACACGACTTATCTTAATCTTGAGATAACGGCCATGCAGCCAGGTGAGGGGGTATATCGCTTTTATCCGGAGCCGGAAGACGAGCTCAAAATGACGATCTATGCCCGCAAGGTACTCGTCCGTGATCCGGATAATCCGGAAGAAACACTGGTTGTGGACGTTATCGATGAAAAAGACGAGGAATTGTCGTTTTATATGGAAACTGAGGACGGGGAAATAGTCTCGTTCTCAACCAATGAATTCACTCCGATACGTGATCCAATCGCGGAGTTCGACTTTAGCGTAAACGACCCTGAAAACATCGTGCTCAAACTCGACACGACAGCAATCGAGGCCGGAACGTACTGGTATGACATCGCGCTGAGGATAGATGCGGACGACGAAGTGTATCACATCGCAGTCCGCAAGACTATTGAAATTAAAAGGAGGGAAAAACCACAATGAGAGAAAGCACTATGTGGGCATCACAGGGCGGCCCGATAATCGGTGAGATCAAGAACGGGAAGAAATATCCCTTCGGCACGGTACCAGCGACAGAATATGACGCTGATATGCAGGCTCTTCGCACTGAAATAGCCGGTCTTAATACCGCGGTTGTCTCTTGCGAAGGAACTCTCAGCGGCTTACAGACAGCACTCGACACACTTGCAGGGCAGTATGCAGCAACCGTGCCGGGATTAAGTCAGTCGATATCTGATCTCAGAGTACAGGTCGGAGACGTATCAGCGGCGCTCACAGCCGCCACACAGAGCCTGACAGCTTCTATCAGTGCCGTTGACACCAAAGCCGACAACATTGACGAATCATGCGGTCAGAGGATTAACGCTCTCGACGGCAGGGTAAGCACACTCGCGGCCAAGGAAGCGGGGGACGTTGAAACGCTCACAGGCCGTCTTGACACGGCGGCATCTGATCTCAGATCTACACAGATCACTGTAAGAGATCATACCACAAGCATCAACGCTCTCACGACTACAACAGGACATCTGAATGATACGGTGGAAAGCCTCGGTTCATCCGTGGACAGACATTCGGCTGCAATTGAGACTTTGCAGGCGGCAGCCGGCGCACTCAGTTCAGATCTCGGAGCGGTAACAGATCTCGCGACAGCGACTTCTGCCACAACAGCGGCCAATTCCGAGGCGATCACCGGCATACGTGACGCGATCACTCAGATGCGTGCATCTATAACGGCCAATGCTACTGCGATCAATGCATTTAATGCAGCAATCACTGAACTCACAGCCACACAGTCCGCCGACCGTGCGACACTTACTGCACGAATTCAGGCGGCCGAGAACAGCGTAACAGCGCTCTCGAATACCGTTGAGTCCATCAACACAACACTGAGCAATCAGATCTCCGGTTTACGCGCTGACATGACCGTGAATTCACAGGACATCGCAGTTATCAAGTCCACATTACAGACACAGGGAGCGGCTATTGCATCCGCGGAAGATCGCTGCACTGCTGTCGAGAGCCGAATGAACGCACAGGAAGTCGGAATGGCTACACTGAGACAGCAGCTTCTTAATTCCGTGATGAACATCGAAAACGAGATCGAGCAGGTAGTTACCGACAAGGCGGCAATAAAAGCAGACCTTGCAGAACTTACTGCATCGGTCAACGCTTATGAGGCTGATACTGATGCGACATTACGCGAGTACAACACAAGAATTGCACGCCTGGAAGACAGTACACCTCTCGAGATCATAAGCTTTACAGCGGTTCCTGATGTATGCGAGATCGGCGGCAGTGAAAACGTCGTTCTTAGCTGGAATGTTCAGGGCAACATTGAAAGCCTTACGATCAACGGAGAACCTGTTTCCGGCAGTTCAAAGACATATGCGAACGTGCATGAGGCCACAAGCTTCACGCTCAATGCGGTCGATGCAAAGGGCAACATTGCAAGGAGGACTATTTCAGTGGACTTCGTTAATCACATTTTCTGGGGCGTATCTGCTTCGGCAAATCAGACTGAGGGCACTGTCAAGGCTCTTGACAATACAGAGCTGTCGAATGTTCGTGCAAGGACTATCACGGTATCTGCAAACAACGAGTACATCTATTACGCATATCCGAAGAGACTCGGTACATCAGAATTCCGCGTAAACGGATTCACAGGCGGTTTCGAGAACCCTGCGATCGTATCTATCGACAATCATGCCGGATATGATGAGGATTACTACGTTTACAGATCGGCCAACAAACTAAACAGCACGTTTGAAGTTCATATTATATAGGGAGGACGGTTATTATGGCAAAGAAAATCGAAGTTATTGCTGAGATCATTCCGGGCGGCGAAGGCTTTCCGGTGGTATCCGGCGAAAATGTAAAAGTCGGCGATAAGACTCTGAACGAGTTTGCCGAAGAGACGACAGTCAAAATGCCGTCGATCAAGGTTTCGGCAACACAGCCGGCCGAGAAAAACTGTCTCTGGATAGAACCTATTAACCGATAAATACGGCGGCCACGCTGTATTATAAATTAATTACTTAGAAAGGTTGTATTTTTATGCCAAGCAAAAACAGTATTTTAAAGGGTATCGTAAACGGACAGGTGACAGAACTCTATCCGAAGACCGTCGCAGAGAACGTCTTTGCGGCTTCTGGTACAGACCTCGAAACGCTCCTCACCACAATTCCTACTACGGAAACTGTCAACGGACTTATCAGCGATGCAATCGACGACCTCATTAACGGCGCTCCTGCGACATACGACACACTTAAGGAGATCGCAGACTGGATCGCAACGCACCAGAGCGAATATGAAGCTCTTATCGCTGCCATTGCAGGCAAGGTTGACAAGGTGGAAGGCAAGGGCCTCTCAACCGAGGACTACACAACAGCTGAAAAGTCAAAGCTTGCCGGCATCGAAGCTGGTGCGAATGCATACACACTTCCGGCCGCAACAACAAGCGCTCTCGGCGGTGTACAGGTCGGCTCAAACCTCACAATCGATGCAAACGGCGTCCTCAGCGGCAACTACAGCAACGCAACAACATCTGCTGCCGGTCTCATGAGTGCAGCCGACAAGACATCTCTCAACGGCAAGCCAGACGTATACGTTCAGGCTTCTCAGCCATCAGGCCTTAAGGCAGGCGACATCTGGTTCCAGATCTCTGAATCATAATTGATAACAAACTTGTCTGAATAAGAACCATTCGACACCGGGCGGCTCCGGCCGCCTGTGGTCGATAAAAACTATATGCTGCAAAATGATATAATTCAGGCTTTAATTCTTTGAGTTTTTTTCGATATATATAATATGCGTTGTCTTATAGACAAACAATTTTATCAAAAAAACGGGGGATTTATAATGTCAGAAAAATTCAGAAAAATTGCAGCAAGTGTTCTCGCTTTTGCAATGATGGCAGACGTTACAATACCATCAGCACAGACAATATTTGCAGCAGAAGAAGAACAGCCGGTTTCGGTTACAAACGACGATCAGCAGGATCCGGAGATTGATGCAGAAACCATCCAGGCAGAAAGTGACGAACCAGTTGATGAGGATTATCTCAGAGGTGACGTCAATCTTGACGGAAAGGTTACTCAGATCGATGCCACAATTATACTCAGAGAAGCACTTTCGGTTTCAGTGAGCGGCGAGTCTGTCCTTGATGATCTTATCAGTGAAGAAGGGAAGCAGAAATACCCTGAAACCTATATTGAAATGTCACACCGCAACGGAGACGTTGATAATTCTGACAACGGCACAAAGTTTATTCAGACAGATGCAACATATATTCTCAGAGATCTTCTTGAATTAAGTATAAGCGGAGAAAGCACTATTTCTGATTCGACATGGAATAGAAACATAGAATATATAGAGGAGGAAAATGATATGGCAGCACAGGACATAAATGCTTTCGTTCATATCAAAGATGAGAACGGCAATGTAAATAACATTTATCCTGCAACAAAGATCGAGAACGTCGAAGGACTCCAGACGGCTCTCAACGCAAAAGCCAACAGTTCAGACGTAACAAGCGGACTTGCCGGCAAGGTCGATAAAGAAAATGGCAAGGGACTTAGTACGAATGACTATACAACAACAGAGAAAAACAAACTTGCCGGAATTGAAGCAGAGGCGAATAAAACAGTAGTTGACGACGCTCTTAGTGATTCAAGCACAAATCCGGTGCAGAATGCAGTCGTCACAGCAGCACTTGACGAACAAAACAGTAGTTTGGTGCAGGGGTTAGCTACAAAGGCCGATGCTTCTGCAGTGACTTCACTTGCGGGACGTGTTACACAGAATGAAACCGATATTGCAGCACAGACAGCACGTATAGATAATATTATAGCGTTACCAGATGGCAGCACAACAGCCGACGCAGAGCTTGTAGATATTCGTACAAAAGCTGATGGAACAACGGCGCAAAGTGCCGGTGATGCGGTGAGAGAACAAATAACAGACTTGAAAGAAGATGTAATATCTTTTAGTGAAAGTGAAAATATCGCTTTTTCAAGGGGAGATATATCGACAACTAATGGAGAAAACGTAAGTTCTAATTATGCGTTAAGAACTGATGGTTATTATACGTTCTCAGATGATATTAGATTCGTTATTCATGAAAACTATAGAATCAGAGTATATAAATACACTTTAAGTGGTGAATATGTTGGTACTGTCATGACTGCAGAGAACAACACGGTATATACTACTGTACCTGATGCAAAATATAGGTTTGGCATTACCAAATCAAACGGAGGAACCGCAGAAAATGGAAATGTTTATATCGTAAAATCTGCGAAAAAAGCCAACGAAATTCCTGTTGATTTTATAGTTGGCGGAATAGACAATAACGGAGATGAAGAAAGTTCAGTTATTTCCTACCGTTCAGATTTTATATCTGCTAACTGTATAAAGTTTGTAGGAAACACTGATGTGTTTGAATACAGAGTATATCGATACAGTAATGATAAATCATTTGTATTAAGAGAAGATAACATATCAAACAATCAAACAATTATCTCTGACGGCTTTATTAGAGTTGTATTCCTTCGTAAAGATAGAGGAGAAATTAAAAATGTTTATGCTGGTTCTCCTATGCTTTATAGCGCAGTGAATGAACAAATAACAGACTTGAAAGAAGACGTAATATCTCTTAGTGAAAGTGAAAATATCGTTTTTTCAAGGGGAGATATATCAACAACTAATGGAGAAAACGTAAGTTCTAATTATTCGTTAAGAACTGATGGTTATTATACGTTCTCAGATGACATTAGGTTCGTTATTCGTGAAAACTATAGAATCAGAGTATATAAATACACTTTAAGCGGTGAATATGTTGGTACTGTCATGACTGCAGAGAACAACACGGTATATACTACTG
>ERZ809504.52-NODE-52-length-17161-cov-6.158833_pt1 | contig 17161 bp, 23 predicted proteins | sample MGYA00521273_ERZ809504 | MGnify/ENA primary metagenome ERZ809504 (study PRJEB31581, sample SAMEA3312979) | metagenome | study: EMG produced TPA metagenomics assembly of the PRJEB8939 data set (Metagenomic analyses of Rumen microbiomes reveals...
GGCATTCCTGCTGAACCGCTCTTCCGATCTAGCTATTATTGTAATATCTTTTACACTATTACCTTTATGGTCTACTTCTTCGTACGGATCTTGTCCTTGTCCTCGTCGTTACTGTATTCTGGGAGTAGCTCTTGTTTCGAGTGTTGTTTCTCCTCAAAGCGCTTGATGGTCTTTAATACAAAGGTGTCCACCACTTCCTTGTCGTCATTCCAATAAAGACTCTGTTCTTCCAGGAGGGCATCCAGGTCGTTGTTGTCTTGTATCAGCGTGCGATATAGCTTACGCCACAACTCACGGTCTGTCTCGTAATCGTCCTCTTCGGACTCCATGTATTCTTTGTAAACCTGACTCTCAATAATCAGATGATAGATCTTCTTGAGAAATTCCGGCTCGTCATCCCAATTCAATTTCTTTGTTTCCAGAAACTCGTTCAGCATCTTGTTCTCCTCCAGTTGGAGCGCAAAACGGTTATAGGCGAATTTCTGTGACGGCATCTCCGTCCCCTCGCGCTTTGCTCTCGACTGAGCCACCTCCAGATAACGGCGTGACTCTCTAGTAATCGCAACGATGAGCGCTAAGAGATAATTATACAGGTCATATGCCTTTGAAAGACTGAAGAGAAGCTCTTTCTCCGCCGTCTCAATGTTTTTGTTGCCGTTTTGGTAGTAGGCATAGGTTAACTGGACTACCTTAATTCTTATTAACTCGCGATTAATCATATCCTATAGAATAGCTAGTTTGATACTCTTATCACCTGCAAAGGTACAAAGAAGTGATTGAAAAACCAAAGGAAAATCCATTTTTCTTCTGATTTTTCTTGCATAATATAGGAATAATTCGTACCTTTGCGCCCGCTTTTCGCATCGTGTGATGGTGAATTAAGCAAAAATGTATAACTTAATTTAGAGTAACACAATTTATTATGAGAGAAATTAGTGTAAACGGCCAGAAGCGTGCCGAGACAGGTAAGAAAGCCTCAAAACTGCTTCGCAAGGAGGGTCTGGTACCCTGTAATTTGTATGGTGAGACAAAGGGTGAGAAGGGTCTTCCCGAGGCATTCTCTTTCGCCGTTCCAATGGCAGAGATGCGTAAGGTGATTTATTCTCCTCATGTATATGTTGTCAATATCACTATTGACGGCAAGGAGCACAAGGCTATCATCAAGGAGCTTCAGTTCCATCCTACGACAGACGCGCTGATTCACGCTGACTTCTATGAGATCAACGAGAAGAAGAACATCACCGTCGGTATTCCAGTGAAGCTCACTGGTCACGCTCAGGGTGTACGTGATGGTGGTAAGCTCCAGTTGCAGATCCGTAAGATCAACGTTACCGCTCCTTATAAGAATATCCCCGAGTTGCTCGAGATTGACGTCACTTCTTTGGAACTTGGCAAGAGCATCAAGGTTGGTTCACTGAGCTTCGAGGGTCTGGAGATTGCTACTCCGAAGGAGGTTATCGTATGCTCTGTAAGGGCTACACGTGCTTCTCGTTCGGCAGCTGCAGCAGAGGATGCTCAGTAATAGCCAGTTGGCAATAGAATGGACAAGTATTTAATTGTCGGTCTGGGTAACGTCGGCGACGAGTACGACATGACCCGCCACAATACTGGATTTATGGTATTGGACGCTTTCGCAAAGGCGTCCAATATCGTTTTTGAGGACAAACGCTATGGCTTTGTAGGTGAGACGAGTCTCAAGGGTCGTAAGGTGTTTCTCCTCAAACCTTCTACGTATATGAACCTCAGTGGTAACGCGGTGCGTTACTGGCTCAACAAGGAGAATATCGACCAGAGCCGTCTGTTGGTCATCAGCGATGATGTGGCAATCCCCTTGGGACAGTTCCGCCTGAAGGCTAACGGCTCCAATGGTGGGCATAACGGCTTGGGACATATCCAGCAGCTCATCGGACAGAACTATGCTCGTCTGCGGATGGGAATAGGCAATGACTATCCTCAGGGGATGCAGATAGACTATGTCTTAGGGCGTTATGGCGAGGAGGAGATGAAAGTGTTACAGCCTGCCATCGACTTAGGGGTGGATATCATCAAGAGTTTTGTGCTCGCCGGGATTGATATCACCATGAACCAATACAATAAATTAGGTAAGAATGGAGGAAGCAAGAGTTGACAAGTGGCTGTGGGCAGCCCGTATCTTCAAGACACGCAGTATCGCCGTCGATGCCATCAAGAACGGACGTGTGACGATGAACGGTATGAACGTCAAGCCCTCCCGGATGGTGAAGGTGGGTGAGGTCGTTAGTGTCCGCAAGCCTCCTGTGACCTATTCCTTTAAGATATTAAAGACCATCGAGCAAAGGGTAGGAGCAAAGCTTATCCCGGAGATTTATGAGAATATAACGCCAGCCGACCAGTATGAGTTGTTGGAGATGAACCGTATCAGCGGTTTTATCGATCGTGCCCGTGGCACAGGTCGTCCCACCAAGAAAGAGCGTCGTGCGCTGGATGAGTTTATCGGTCCTTCTCTGGAGGGCTTTGACGAATTTGATTTTGACGAAGATGATATTTGATATCCTATTGATTATAGCCGGTGTGGCGATGGTGCTCTATGGAGCCGACCGTCTGACGGAGGGAGCCTCTGCCTTGGCTCGTCGTATGAATGTGCCGGAGATTATCATCGGCTTGACGATAGTTGCCGCAGGGACCTCTGCCCCAGAGCTCTTTGTCAGCATGGTATCCGCCTTGAAAGGTACGCCAGATATGGCTATTGGTAATGTGGTGGGTTCCAATACCATGAATGCCATGCTGATAGTCGGTTGCGCTGCCATGGTAGCCCCGATGACGATCAGCAAAAGCACTGTCCGTAAGGATATCCCTTTCTCTGTCTTTGCCTCTGTGCTGTTGGTACTCCTGAGTCTTAACAGCTTTTTGGGACGCTTGGACGGTATCTTCCTGCTTGCAGGTTTCGCTTTATTTATGTATTACACCTTATCACAGGCAAAAGTCGGAGAGACAGCATCTGTGTCAGAAGTCAAAAGCGTGAAACCTTGGCTGAGTGCCTTTTTCGTGTTGTTGGGTCTTGCCCTCCTCGTTATCGGCAGTAATATCTTTGTCGACTCAGCCTCCCGTGTAGCCTATTCCTTAGGTATCAGTGAGGGTGTCGTCGGCTTGACGATAGTGGCAGGAGGAACCTCCCTTCCGGAGCTTGCCACCAGTGTCGTAGCGGCACGTAAGGGACAGTCTGCCATTGCCATCGGTAATGTCATCGGCTCGAATGTCTTTAATATCCTGTTGATATTAGGACTCACCGCCACCATCAGTCCCATGCAGATACAGGGTGTCACCCTTGTGGATATGGGAATGATGTTAGGTTCCGTATCACTGGTGTGGCTGTTCTCCTATACCCGTTATACGGTGGAGCGCTGGGAAGGTGCCCTCCTCGTTATCGGTTACCTCGTCTATCTTGCTTGGTTGCTGAGTAACGTGTAACCTTTTAGTTCCCTTTCGTGATACCTCCTACCACAGCATCGAGAACGATGATGTGGTAGGAGGTATCACGAAAGGAAATTAAAGATAGGTATTATTGTCAATGCCCTTGAACATATCCTTGAAACGCTCAGCACGTTGTAAAAAGCGGTCTGTCTCATGACGGTATAGTTCAGGAATGGTCTTACCTGTATAAACTTCCTTGTAAGTGCCTTTCCCCAAGTTCTCATAGGCTTCCTGTCCTTCTGCCCTCTTGGCGGTAAAGTGCAACAGATGCTTGCCGTTAAACCACATGCGTAATTCGTATAGTGTCATGTTTTCATCTACATCTGGGGTAATGGCATAGATGAATATCACCTGACCTTTGTTGTCGTAGAGGTATTCCTCGTAGAATTGACGTGCCGCAAAGTTATACTTCGCAGTGGTGAAGCGCAGGTAGTGGGGTGGGTAGGGATTATAATTCTCCTCGTCCTCCTGCTCCTCTTTACCATAGAACATACGGATGTTCTCATGATGAGGACCTGTGGCTGGCAGGTTCTGAATGACATGCAGGTCATAATACTCAGGAGACCAGGCAAAATTCCCATCTTCGTCAGGCATCATGTGGGCAATCCGTTCCTGAACATTCTGGTACTCCTTGCGAATACTCTCTATTGTATTTTGAGCCTGTATGGTCAATGCCCATGTCATGCACAAAACGATGGTAGCGATGGCTTTCATACTATTATCATTTGTTTAATATCTGTGCAGCATGTTCTTTTGTCTTCACTTGTTTGCCGGCGAAGATCTGTTCGATAATACCCTCTTCATTAATAATAAAGGTAGTACGGATGGTACCCATCGTCTTCTTGCCGTACATATTCTTCTCGCCCCAAGCTCCCATTGCTTCCATCAGTGTTTTGTCTATATCAGCAATCAACGGGAAGGGCAACTGATGTTTCTCCTTGAATTTCTGATGTGAGTCTGCAGAGTCCTTGCTGACTCCCACCACCTCATAGCCGGCTCCCTGCAACTGCTCATAGTGATCACGCAGACTGCATGCCTCTGAGGTACAACCACTGGTGTTGTCCTTTGGATAAAAATACAGTACGAGTTTTCTACCCTTATAGTCACTCAGACGGATTTCACGTCCCTTCTCATCCTTGCCTAAAATCTCAGGCGCTTTGTCTCCAATATTCATCGTTTCAGTTTTTAATAGTAATTCTTCGATTGCAAAGATACTATTTTTCTTTTAATTTTGTATCTTTGCAAACAGATAATCAATAAAACTATGAATATAGAAAAGACTACTTGGGCTTGCAGGAAAAGACTTTTATCCTTCTTCATCATGGCGACCGCGGTATTAACTGCTTCATCTCAGACCTATCCGCCAAAGGACTCGCCACAGCTGGAGTTCGTCCTTCAACTGAGAGTACATATCAGTGAGCCTTACACTATCGGGGAGACTGCACACGGACGGCGTATCGTAATCCCTATCACAGGTGGCAGCTTTGAAGGTCCTTCCTTGAAGGGAACGATTTTATCTGGCGGGGCAGACTACCAACTGGCTAATGCTGACGGTACCCGAACGGAACTGGAGGCTATCTACAGTATCCGGACGGATGATGGTGTCAATATCCATGTCCGTAACCGGGGATTGGTATGTGACGGTAAGAACGCTGACGGAACTCCCTATTATTATTTCAAAGCCGCCCCCCAGTTTGAGGCACCCAAGGACAGCCGCTATGCGTGGCTGAATGATGCGCTCTTCGTCTGTCAGCCAGAGTGGACAACAGAGTTCAAGGGTATCGTGCTGAATGTGTGGAAAGTGAAGTAATTCAGTGTCTCTTTGCATTTGATGAGAAAGTTGCTGGCACCCGTATTGACTATTGTCTGTTTGCTATCTGCTAGTCAGACCACAGATATACCGTCACTCTCAACAATAGACAAGGGGAGTGCGGATAGTGCTGCCATCTATCAAGAGAGAGCCTATCAGGAGATGTTTACGGATTCTCTTGGGAAGGCAGAGACGCTTGCCTATCGTGCTTATATGCTCAGCAGCGATTCTACCATGGAACGTAGTTCACTTGCCCTGCTCTGTTACATCTATTATCGGGAAGGAAAACAAGAACAGTTACAACTGCTGATGCAGACCGTTTCGCCAGACACCTATATTAATATGATGGATGTACAAGGTATGGTGGAACGGACGAAAGCAGGATACGAACGCCAATACTATATTGCTGCCCTTATCGTCCTGTTACTGGTTTCTGGTATTGTCTGTTTCTGGTATATCCGTCGGATGCGAACGATCAATGGTATCTATCGGCAGCGCATGAATCATGTGCGACAAGAACTGTTGAGCAAGGAGTCAAACATCACCCAGTCAACAATCCTTCCCATTGATGAGACTAAAAAGGGAATTGATGTGCTCTATGCCATTATCAACGACCAGAATATCAGTCAAATGGGTAAACAGGAGGAACAGGCACTACTCAAGACCCTCCCCATGGTGGATGCTGCTCTTGCGACAAGAATAGGTAAAGCCTCCTCACCTCTGACACCCAAGGAAACCTTCTTCTGCATTATGGAATACTATGGAAAGAGTGACAAACAGAAGGCACACTCTTTCTGCTGTTCAGAACAAGCAATCCGCAGTACCAAGAGCAGGCTCGCCAAGAAGATAGACCTCTCTATCCTGCATTCGGAGTGAGACAAATGCCAGTCAGCCAAAGTGCTTCATTGGAGGCGGAAAGTTACAGGAATCGTACATTTCACACTGACAGGCTCTCCCATTCGCCTGCCGGGAATCCATCGGGGCATGGCACTGACAACACGCAGTGCCTCTGCGTCTAAAGCAGGACAAAGACCTCTTATTACTTTTGCCCCTGTGATACTGCCGTCTTTCTCCACAATACAGGTGACTATTACCCTACCCTGCACGCATGTTCCCTCCAATTCTTTCGGATAATGAACGTTTTCTTCTAGATATTTTAACAGGGCTTTTCCTCCTCCAGGGAAAGAGGGCATTTGCTCATCTATTTCGCACCATATATGCTTTGTGGTGTCACGTCTTTGTACTTGCTGTTGTTGCCCGATGCTTACGACATGTTTCGAACCTATCATCTGGCTCCTGTCGATATCTTTCCTTTGTTTTACCGGTTGTTTATCAAGGCGGAAAGTTACGGGAATTGTATAATTCACCCTCAGCACATAGTCATGTTCTCTGCCAGGAATCCAATGGGGCATCTGTTTGACGATACGGACCGCCTCCTTGTCTAAAGCAGGGTCAACACTCTTTACCACTCTTATATTTGTAAGACTGCCGTCTTTCTCTACCACGAAAGTGAGGACAACCCTACCTTGAATACCTTGCTTTTTAGCAATGGCTGGATATACCATGACACGTTTTATAAATTCCTGCATGACCTCATAACCTCCAGGAAACTCAGGCATCTGCTCTACGACATCATAAATTTTATGATCGTCTTCTGGAACTACACCTGGTCTATAGGGAAGTGAGAAAATACCTGGCTCAGAATCATCCTCAATGCAATCAGTCTTATCGGAGCAACTATCAGGGATATTCACTTCTGATACCCCTTGTGATACTTCCTTTTGTGTTTTTGCAGCACATGACAACAGACCACACAACCCCATTATTACCCACATCTTCTTCATATCTTTTCGTTTTTGTTGCAAAGATACAATATAAATGCTTTGATGTCAAGAGGCTGCGGATGATTGACACAAAAAGAAAAGCCTTGCTGTTGATAGTCAGCAAGTTATCTTTCCTTTACTTAAAGAATTGACACATCAATACAAGATGATGAGGGTTTCCTCACCCTTATTCCTTTCGTTATTTGTATCGCTGACCGACAACTGTCCAGTCGATAATCTGCCAGAGGGCTGACAAGTGGTCAGGACGGCGGTTCTGGTAGTCGAGATAGTAAGCATGCTCCCATACATCAAAGGTCAGCAGGGGCGTGAGTCCCTTCGTCAATGGATTGCTGGCATTCGTCTCCTGTGTGATGACGAGTTTATCATCCTTATCAGCAGACAGCCATACCCAACCAGAGCCGAAGAGTGTAGCACCCTTCTTCTGGAACTCCTCACGAAAGGCATCGAATGACCCGAACTGACTTTTGATAGCCTCTGCCAATTCTCCCACAGGCTGGTTGTCCTCCTGAGGTGCACAGAACTGTGTGAAGTACAGGTTATGGTTCAAGATCTGTCCTGCATTATTGAAGATACCACCCTCACTCTTGCACACGATTTCTTCTAATGTGGCATTCTCAAAACCACTGCCAGCCAATAGTCCGTTCAGGTTATTCACGTATGCCTGCAAATGCTTTCCGTAATGGAAACTAATAGTCTGGGCACTAATCACTGGCTCCAGGGCATCAGGAGCATAAGGTAATTGAATCAGTTCGAATGTTGTCATATCGTTTTTGTACTTAAATGGTTCGTTTGCAAATATAGCAATTATTTCTTAATAAATGGATACGGTTTGGGAAAAAGTTGTATCTTTGCAACCAGAGTATTTACTATTATACGATAGAAACTATGAATATTGGAGACAAGGCGCCTGAGATGCTGGGCAAGGATGAGAACGGAACTGGAGGCTATCTACAGTATCCGGACGGATGATGGCATCAATATCCATGTCCGTAACCGGGGATTGGTATGTGACGGTAAGAACGCTGACGGAACTCCCTATTATTATTTCAAAGCCGCCCCCCAGTTTGAGGCACCCAAGGACAGCCGCTATGCGTGGCTGAATGATGCGCTCTTCGTCTGTCAGCCGGAATGGGTGAAAGGCTTCAACGGCATCGTTTTGAACGTATGGAAAGTAAAGTGAAACTGATCCGATGGAAATGACATCCTATCTGAACAAAGAGAATATAGCACGTAGCAGGAATGGAGTGGAATATCATCCACTGATACCATTCCTGCCAACGAATGCCAAGGTACTTTTCTTGGGCAGTTTCCCGCCTCAGCGCAAACGGTGGTGTATGGACTTTTATTATCCTAACTTCATCAACGACCACTGGCGCATCGAGGGAGCCGTCTTCTTCGGAGACCGTCATCACTTTGTTGACGAAGAGGAAAAACGCTTTAAACTAACGGATATCATAGCCTTTTGCCAAGAAAAGGGGCTTGCGTTCTTTGATACCTCCACTGCCGTGCGACGCCTGCAAGACAATGCGTCGGATAAGTTTCTCGAAGTAGTGGAGCCCACTGACGTAAAAGCCTTAATAGACAGCCTGCCATGTTTACATGCTATCGTGACAACAGGAGAGAAAGCAACCGAGACGATTTGCTCCTCGCTGAATATTCCTTCTCTACCCAAAGTCAATACCTTCGTACCCATCCCGGGAATATACAACCAAGACAGAGACCAACTATTACTCTATCGACTGCCGTCCTCATCGCGGGCATATCCCCTTGCCTTCGAGAAAAAAGTTGAAGCATACAAGCGAATGTTTGAACAGATGTTATAAACAATATAAGAATCATGAATAAGATAACCATTCACACGCAGATAGAATTGATGGAAGTGATACAACAAATCGGTTTCCTCCCCTTGTTAGACAGTGGTATCCGAGGATATTCGGCAGAGGAGATGGCTGATGAGGACTGCCGTTATGTGGTATTCCCTGATGGTGGTTGGGACTGGCCATTATGGAAATGGAAAGGTCCGGTGGTGACGGAGGGCAACTGCGTCTATGGTAAGTTCTTTGCTGGGAAGGCTGGGTTTATCAGTCGTGAGTGGTGGCGCGACTTTTATAACTATCGGCAGAGTACACACCCTCGCCCTGAGGAGGGTAGCATAGTAGAAGCTATCCTGCTGACCTTGGAGGAACATGGCAGTATGATCACACGAGAGTTGCGTGCCGCCTGTGGCTTTACAGGACCGAAGATGCGTAGCCGCTTTGACAGCTATGTCACTCGTCTGCAGATGGGCTGCTATATCATCACTGAGGATTTTGTCTATCCTGTCGATAAGCACCATCGTGAATATGGATGGGGATGGTCACTGCTCACCACCCCCAAGCAATTATTAGGTAATGATGCATGCCAATGTGAGCGGACACCCGAAGAGTCATACGAACGACTCTTTCATCACTTCCGCCAGCTCCTCCCTGAAGCATCAGAACAGCAGATCAAGAAACTATTGAAGTAATTGTATTAATTTCCTTTTGTGATACCCCCGACCACATCATCGTTCTCGATGCTGCGTGCTGCTTTCTTGACACTTGCCTTCAGCGAGCCGAAACGGTAACTGACAGAGATGGCAAACTGTCGACCACGATTCCATGAGGTACTGAGGTCACGGAAGTCGCCGTTGACAGCCTCATCAACATATTTGGTATAGCGGTTGAAAGGGTCGTTGGTCATGATACGCACCGTCAGCCGGTCATCCTTCAGGAACGAGCGTTGCAACGATGCGTAATAACCGTACCACCCGTGCATCTTGTAATAGACATTAGTGGGGTTATGTCCTATCTTGCCATAGGCACTGAGTGACAATTGCAGTCGCCATGGCAGCTTCTGGGTGATGTTGATGTAAATATTATCCGACCACCCAAAGTTCCGATAACCGAGGTTGGGATTCTCGTAATGCTCATAGCGCAGGTTATTATTGAAGACGAGGGTAGTGGTCTCGAATGGTTTCCATTGCGCATACTGCTCAAAGGAAGCACGGCGATAGCGTTGGATATTGTCGTAGGTCAGATAGCGGATATCACCCTCTGCTGTCTGGATAGAGGCGATGCCCCCATTACTGAACTGGTAGCCGGGAGCCAGTTGAAGGGTCAGATGCTTACCTACAAACATATAGACGAGGTTGAGGCGTTGGGAGTGAGAACTTTCCAGTTGGGGGTTACCACTCTGTATAATCGTTGGTGAGACAATCACGGCAGGATTCAGGTAGGAGATACCTGGACGGTTGATACTGGTGGTATAGTTCAGTTTCAGCGACTGTGTCTCTGTCATCTGGTATTTCAGACTTGCCTGTGGCACCCAGTCACTGAGCCGTTGGTGAAAAGTCTCTCCCTTCCCGTCAGGATAACTACCCTCCATATAACTGTATTCATAGCGAAGTCCTGCACGTGCCGACCATTGATTTTTATTAAGGATATAATCCGCATAGCCAGCAAGGACACGGGTGGTATGCTCAAACTGATAATCTGTCATTGGCATGGCATCCCGATAGTCCTGAGTGTTATGACTATTGTTATTACGATAAATATACTTCGTTCCTATTTCTATCTGATGTCCTTTTCCAAGGGGTCGCAGCCAGTCTGCTTGAAAGGTGTGCTCCGTGAATCGCTCCCGTTCCGTTTGCAGGGTGTTGGTATAAGGGAAGGGGCAATCTCCCTTGAGGATGACATATTCATTCTCCTGATCCGTATGTTGACGTGTCAGGGCGAGCATGTAAGAGAGTGTGAGTCGCTCGCCCTCCCGACGCGTCTTATGCTCGAAGTCCAGTCGTCCGTTCCAAGACTGATGACTGTACCCTGGCATCCAGTATTTGTTATTGTAACTATAGAGGAGATTCTCCCCTGATGGAGGTAGGAGTTCTGTCCAGCCGTCCCCTTGCACGTTCAATTTATAAAAATAACCACCAAACGAAGCCGACAGCAGGTTGAGGGAGTCGATGTCATAACTGGCATTGATGTCCCCAAAATGAATGCCGCCGGGGTTGCTGCCCTCGCTATGGGAAAGTAGTCTGTTACCTGTCTGTAGAAAGGTACGCTCTGTGTCTTTGATATTCTCCGTCTCACGTCTCGACATCCCGCCATAGCCATAGTTGGCAGACAGTAGTAGCTTGCCGACCTGTCCTGTCAGGGAGGTGTAGAGATTAGGATGATTCAAGGTGTTATAATACAGGTTGACGACCCCCGTCACCCCGTCAAGTTTAGAGCCATCCATCATCACGATATTCAGGATAGCGTCCACACCTTCCGCGTCCTCACGGGCACCGGGATCGGTGATGACCTCTATGCGCTTGACCATCGACGCAGGCATCGCCTTCAAGACCTCCTTGGCATTCTTTGTCAGACTGGGGTCGTAATGTCCATTCTTGTAGATCTTGAAACTGCTGTTGCCCTTCACTTTGATGTTATCATCACCGTCGACGGTCACCATTGGAACCTTGCGCAGCATATCCATCACGGTTTGTGTCTTTGACTCTTCGTCGCCCTGCACGTCATAACCGATACGGTCTATCTCCTGCTTGATGAGTTGGCGTTGCGCCTTCACCTCGATACCCTCCAACTGCTGATCCCAAGTGATGGAGTCGTTTCCCACTTTCAGACTATCCGTCTGAGCCATAGCAACCCCTGCTTTCGCTGCCATCAGGAGCGAAAGACATACTGTTTTCCAATATTTCATGTCGTCTTATTTTTTAAGTCGTTCGATGCTCATGTCAAACAACTGTTGAATAAACTCGTCCTTTGTTTTCTTTTTTAATTTCAGAATCTCTGTTGCCACTATGTTCTTCTCCACATCCTCCAACGATTTGGCATCCTTGCAAAGACGATAGATCTGTGTGGCATAGCTGTTTGCCGCATTACCGTCGGGATTTTTCAGAAAGAGGTTCTTGTAGGTGTTGAACTCCGAGAGCCATGTCTCGGACGGTTTGGTGTCAGCATCGGAGAAGAAACTGCCGAATGCGAAATTGTTGCCATTGACCGTGATGGTTCTTGACTGTTTCTTACTCTGCCGGAACTTCAGTGTTGTGGCATAGGTCTTGACGATACGTCCTCTGATCTTGTTGCCATTCTCTGCCCATTCCAACGCATAGGCATAGCGATGCTGACGTAGTGTGTCATTGGGGTCGAGGAAGCAAGCGTAGATCCATTTCGAGTCTTTGATCAGTCCGATGGCAACACCTCCTTTATTACTGTCACCAACAGCGAGAGAGACAAAGTCCTCACTATTGCCATTCGACCCAGTACTGACACTATAGGCATGAGCCTCGTCCAGCTCGAAAGCCTTCCGGATATTGTCTATCAGTCGTTTATCCCGATTGTCAGTTAACTCAAAGTCGTAGGTGTCTTCCAGTCCTTCCATCGTTCCTAAATCAGGATCCTTCTCCACACTGTGTCTTGAGCTTATTTCTTTGATGTTACTATTCCTCAGGGCATCGAATGCCTGTTGGATTTGTTGCTGTGCCGGTACTGCCGAGGGGAGTAGCATCAGCATACCTGTGATAAGAATGTTTTTACTCTTCATATGCGAAATATTCTTTTGGTTCTTCTACATAAATAACGGTTCCGTCTTCCAGTGTCACTGGTACAAAGCCCGCCGCCGTCAACTGGATATGGGCTATTTCCTGCTTTGCCTGTTCTATCTGCTGTCTGGCAGCCTGCTGCTCTTGTTCTATCTCCGCCATCAGCGTATAAGCCTTGTCATAATCGTGGATGGTAGGCTCTGCCTTGCGCAGACGTGGACGTTTCTGCTTGACAGGCTGTTGTTTGCGCAGTGCTGTAGTATCAGGCAGAGGTTGCTCGTTGGGAGCCTCTGGACGTAGCACTGTTGTAGAATCTGCCTTCGCAATCAAGGGGGTGGGCAGAGGAGAAGGTTGCCATAACATGGTAACAGGCAGAATCGCCATTCCAACCACTGCGGCAGCGATACTCCATCCTATCCATCGCTTTCGGTTCTTCTGGGGTTTCATCCCTTCCATTTCCGCAAACAGCAGGCGATACTCCTCCCATTCCGCAGGCACTTTGCCTTGGGTGAAATACTGGTTAAGAATATCCTCCTCTTCCAGTGTTGTCGTACCATCCATAAACTCGGTCAACAACAGTTGGATGTATTCCTTGGTGTATTGTCTCATATCTTGTTTCTTCGTTTGATGTCTTCAAATAAGGACCGTCGTGCCCGTGCCAGTAGTGTACTGACGGAGGTGATTTCTATACCCAGCAGACTGGCTATCTCCTCATGGCTTCGTCGCTCCACTTGTCGCATGTATAATAAGGTGCGTTGGGTGGTGGGTAGTTGCTCCAGTTTCCTTGTCAGCCATTCCTCGTTCTCCTTTGTCTCCAAGAGTTCCTGAGGACTGAGGGTCAGTAGTATCACGCTCTCTGCATTCAGTGGCTCCATCGACCGTCGTCGTTGGTGGTTTCTTACCAAGTGGCGGGTCATCAGTGTTACCAAAGCCTCCACCGACTGGTAGTTGTCCATTTCGTCGCGCATCTGCCACAGGTGGAGCATCACATCCTGTGCGATGTCCTCTGCCTCCTCGTTGCCCGCCCCACTGCAGCGTCCTACACTCAAGGACTTCTGATGCCATGTGCGGGCTTGTTGTTCAAATGCGCCTTTGTCCATTTTATCTCTTTGTCATTTATAAGACACTCTACGTCTCTAAAACCAAACAGGAATTAGCAAACCTTAACAAATTTGTCGCAAAGGTAGAAGGATTAAATGAAACGACCTAAAATAAAGACTGACATTTGTCTGACAAATCAATCTGCTATCAATTAATAGTTGTCAAGTATCTGTTTCAGTTTCTCATGCTCTCGCTCCCTCTTTGATTTTCGATGTGGGAATAGTTTACTGATGAAATAGCCGATAAGGGATATTGGATTGACACCTGTCATCATGGCTCCACCCTGCTGTTCCTTTCGTCGTTCCTCCAGCCAATGGCTTTGATAGGCGAGTCGCATATCCGTTCTCAATGCTGGCGTTATGATATTTATGTTGACTTTGGGGAACTCTGGTGTCTGTTCTAATGGGTTGATGGTGGAAATATGCGGTTCCATCGGGGTTATTGCCTGCCTGTCATGGGGTGTGGACCTCAAGGGCTCATTGCGCAGCCATTCCTCGTAGTCGCTTTTTAACGAGTCTGTTTTCATGTGACGTTTATCATCGTCAGGACCTTGAGCACAACAGGTGGTTGTCACCAACAGAAGGGTAAAGGATAATATATAAAAAAGGTGAGACATTAGAATTGTATCAAGCGATAACCAAGTCCACGTGCGTTGATGATTTTGAGGGAAGGGTCTGCCGATAGGATATGTTTCATACGTGACATGAAGACATAGAGTGAATTCAAGTTATAGATATTGTCATCATCCCAAAATTCAATTAAGAGGATATGGTTCTCTACGATGTCACCTTGTGCCTCTATCAGCATACCAAGGATAGATGCCTCGCGAAACGACAGTTTTCTGGAAGAAAGTGTCCCGTCAAGTGCATGGAACCGTAGTTCCTGTTTCTGCAGGTTTAATTCAAAGCGTCCGATTTGTAATACGTTCATGACTTTGCGTTATTTGATGGGTCAGTAATATAAATGACGGCGCAAAGTTATAGTGAATAAACAAAACAGGAAGGCAGATTTTCCTTACAAAACCTTACAGATGATTAAATTAAGGCTTTCTTAAAATATTTTTGGTTTAAAAGTCTTTCATCAAAGTAATAAAGATTAATACCTTTACTTTTGATCATGATTTAACTAAACAAATGAATTGTCAGACAAATGTCAGGAAATTATTTCCCTTGTCATCGCCTGTTTTCATAATTTTGCAGGAAAAACGGATATGGGTATCAGAAGATTCACATGGTTGGCATTATTAATCATAATAGTCAGTACAATAGTAGTCTTGTCGAAAGGGCATAAGGAGAAACCGACTTTTCAAGAGAAGTTGGCAGAAGCAATCAAATATAGTCGCAGCAAAACCTATCATGATGCATATTACGACTATGAGGTGAAATGTCCTGCGTTCTTTGAACAAGTCCCAGACTCGCTCATCGATGAGGAAGGTGCTAGTCTGTTCCGCTGTGGGAATGTGGAGTTGTCGGCACAGGTCGTTCCCAATAGCGACAGTCTTAGCTTAGAAGAGGGTATGTGTCATTTTGCAACTTTACATCATGCAGAGTATCAACAACTATCAGACACTCAATCCTTTATCTTGTCGGGGAAACAATATATGAATGACAGCCCCATTCCAAACTATCACTTCTATGCCAAGTACGTTCGTCATCGCAAATTCTGGTTTGTACAGACATTGACCTATCCGGATAGTTATGCCCAAGCGGTTGTCCCACTCATCCGCCAGATTGACGACTGGAGGGTGTGGGAAAAACCTATATAAAGTTAAATAGTACAAACAGATGATATTGTTTAGAAACAAAATTGTACTTTTGCCCATGAAATGAAAAGAGTTGGTATCATAAGTCTTTATCTCTTGCTTCTGCCAATAAGTATGATGGCACAAGTTGAGACGGGTGGTTCACAAATACCCGAAAAGACAATGGATATGATGCAGACGGATGTCAACCAGCATTTCCTGAGAGACACATTGCGCCTCCAGACAGATATCATGCGTCCTCAGTTGTCGATACCCAGAGAACCGCAGGTGGTTAGTTATACCCACCAGATCAAACAAGGTGCGACAGGACTGAACCTATGGAAAGGTGCTTCTCTTGGCTTTTATGGGGCAACTAGTCAGATGCCAGGGCTGATGAACACAGAGACGGGTATGATGATGCTTCACCAAAACGCAGGACGATGGCATTTTACAGCCTCCGCACTCGCCAACAAATACTGGATGCCTTGGCAGCGTACCCTTTCGACGCAATACGGGTTGGGTGGTACTGTCGGCTATGACCTCAGTGAAGCAGTCTCACTCCATGCTTTTGGCTATTATTACGCTAACCAGATGCAGGTAGGACCAGCAATAAGTCCGTATGTGAATAACACGACTTACGGAGGCTATGCGGATATCCGTTTCAATAAGACTTTCGGTACTAAGATGGGGGTGCGTCGCTATGTCAACCCGATGAATGGCAAATGGACCACGGAGCCTATCGTTAACCCCTATATTAAAATAGGAGATTCTAAAATTGAACTTCCGCTTGGTGGTCTCCTAAAAGCACTGGTATGGGGTGACCGTGATAACCCCATGCGTTTCCAGCCCCGTCCGCAAGCCCCCATCCAACCTGTCAGAAGAATCAGAAGATAAATTAAACGAATATGAAACACCAATATGTCATCGTGCTCTTCGCACTGATTATCACCTCCAGTATGGTAAGCTTTACGAGTTACAGGGCTACGGAGCGTGAGGTCAACGAGGATATGAGTCAGGCACTTGCCCTTGCTTTGGATGAGCAGCAGTCGGATGTGATCAGTGCTGATACCATTCAGATATTCAACCGTTATTTGCAGATAGAGGCATTACGTGGGAATGCGTTATTGGCAGTTGACACCCGACAGGGCTTCTGTCCTCGTCCTCATTGCTCGATGGCAACGATCTTCGCACTCTCCGACCAGCGTCCTGCTATGGTCTTATGGATGATGACGACGCTATGGGGATTGTTCTGTCTCTGGAAACGCAGGAAACAAGTACCAATCATCTGTGGCTATGGTGGATTGGTCTATTCTGAAACCGACAGGCGTTTTTTCGATTTGAAAGGGGAGCAAGTGAAACTGACCCCGATGCAACAACAACTGATGGAGATGTTCTATATGTCGCCCTCGCATCTGCTGACAAAGAAAGAAATCTGTGATGCACTATGGCCTAAGAAAGAGGATGCCAGTGAAACACTCTACACCCTTATCCGCAGACTGAAGCCCATTGTGGAACAGCACTCTAACCTGAAAATAACGTCAGACCGTGGTCGTGCCTATGAGCTGAAAGACAGTTGAGTTCTTTGGATTTCTTATCATCGACAGAAGGCAAACACCAACAAAGATGCCTGATATGACAGAAAAGACCTGATAGCT
>ERZ809504.53-NODE-53-length-17157-cov-7.384633_pt1 | contig 17157 bp, 27 predicted proteins | sample MGYA00521273_ERZ809504 | MGnify/ENA primary metagenome ERZ809504 (study PRJEB31581, sample SAMEA3312979) | metagenome | study: EMG produced TPA metagenomics assembly of the PRJEB8939 data set (Metagenomic analyses of Rumen microbiomes reveals...
TACACTCTGTCCCTACACGACGCTCTTCCGATCTAGCTATGCCTTCAGGAACCCAAGGAGGGCGAACCCCATGACCGCGCACGTCTACAAGGTCCTTTCGACCGCGGAGAAGCGGGGGATCGCGGAGAGATAGACCACCTACGACGGCGGGAAGAAGGCGTGCTGGAGGCTGAAGGCATGAACTGCAAGCACTGCTGGATGCCCGTTGACGTTGACCTATACAGATTCCGCAGCGTTTACGTGGAATACTGCCCCGCGTGCCGTGCGTCCAGAGAGATCACCGTTTGGGAAGACGGCGAGAGGGAGATCGTCTACCATAATTGCGAGGTGACGGTATGATACGCCGGCGCGACATAGCCAGGGGGCTGGCGAAGGGGCCGGCCACTTTAGGCGAACTGCTGGAGCGCTTCCCGTCCGTCGGGAAGGGCACGTCCAACTTCATCAGGTCCGAGGTCTTCCACATGAGGAAGGCCGGCCTGGTGGAGAAGGTCGGGGAGACGTGGACGCTGACCGAGAAGGGAAGGCGCTACGTGGAGGCGCGGCGATGTGGACCCACGGAACGATCCTTGACCACATTTCCGTGGAATGGCGCGGGAACTCCCTGCTTATCTCCGTCACCGAGGACGGGAGGACCGCCAGGATTCTGCTTTGGCCGGAGGAGGTCGAGGAGTTCATGGAGGCGATGGCATGATCTCCAAATGCAGGGGCCCGCACTACATCGGGGACCTGGACGTTATCAGGGAGTACGACGACGGGTACAGCCGCTGGACCCGGCGCCGGTGCCCGCTGTGCGGCCTTACCGTCCTTTGGGACGAAGATAGTGAAATGATCGTCAACGGCCCGGAGTGGCGGGAAATGGCCAGGCGCTATCCGGAGAACATCTATCTGGAGGAAAGCGCCGAGGAATACTGAAAAGGAGGGGGTACGGCCCCCTCAAACCGTTTCCTTCTCCCATTCCTCATAATACGAATATGGGAAACCTGTAAGGTCCTCGCCCTCCGGGGGCTCCCAGGGCGCCAGCAGGCGGACCTAACGGGCCCCGCGGACGGAGGCGCCCCAAAGGAGCCTCACGGTGGCCCGCAGGCCGTCCGTGCGCTCGATCACCGCCCGACAGGTCCAGGGACACGTCCTGGACGTCAGGAGCCGAGGGCGGCCGTCCGTGACGTCCCATATAGCGCAGGGGTCCTCCCCGGACTCGGCGACGTATGCGGCGCACGCTTCCATCGGCGGAAGGTCGTACTCCAGCATGACGGCGTGGAGGCGGCGGTCCGCGGCCATGATGATGGTCATGGCCTTCTCCGGATCGTGACGCGCACAGGGTCGCCCCTCTCCAGCCCCGCGGCGGGCCCGGCCTGGCCGCAGTGGATGGTAAGGTGGCCGTGGCCGCCCTGGGTCCCCATCGTCGTGTCCCAGGTGACGGAGGACGGGGAAAGGACGGGCTCCCCGGCGTCCTCCTTCTCGTCGATAAGGCGCTTCGCCTGGGTGAGCCCTATGCCGTCGGCGTCCTCCGGCATGTAGTCGGGCACGTGCCATCCCTCCCCGCGGGGAAGGATCACGTGGCCGCGGTGGGAAGGATAGCGGGTCAATCGCAACACCTCGTCAGCCACTTGCACAACTCGTAGTCCTGGCCGGCGCGGAACTCCGCCGTCACCATGTCCGGGGAGGGCTTCGGATCGTCGGGGAGGTATCCGCCCAGGGCGCCGATGCCTCCGCTGCATACGATGTAGTAAGCCAGCGGGAAGGCGTGCTATATCCGGCAGCACGGCTCCACGTCCGCATCGGTCTCCACGGCGGCCCACTCCGGCAGGTCGTCGGCCGTCCAGCGCATTACGTAGTCCCACATCTTTCTCACTCCTCCCCGTCCTTCCTTTCGATAATTGCTTGCATCCGTCTCACTCTCCGTCTATCGTGAAAAGGTTTTCAGGGTTGATGAAGTCGTCGGAGACGTCCAGGCGGACGTCCGCCACCTGCCTGGAGCACGTGGGGCCGTCCCTCCAGACGGTCACGCGGTCCGGCGCGTCCTGGGGCTCGGCTATCAGCCTGGCGACCTGGCGCCGGGCCTCCCTGGGCTCGGAGACTCCGATCCTGCCGACCATGCGGCCGGCGCGGAAGGAACGGACGACGAACATCGCTCCGCCTCCCTGACGTCTACCCTCATTCCCATGCTGTCCATGTTTCTCACTTCTCCGCCGGGTCTCACTCCGGCAAGTATAGTTATACCATCAAAGTATTTAATATTTACTATAATGAGTCCATAGGATGCATAGCCGGAACGTTCAATTATAGAAAGGATGGGGGCGCGTCCGCCCGGTGAGACTTGGAGCGCGGAGAACACGCGCGACGCGCCTGGCCGCACGGATCGCGCACGGTTGGATAAGGAATCCCGCCGCCGTAGAAAAGGATGGCGGCGGTAATGGTTTCAAATTCCCCTGGAGGGTTTTTTCTGCGCGGCGTCGAGTGTGGCACGCTGCTTCTTCGCTTCTTCGAGTTCCTTCTTCGTCTCTCTAAGATAGGCGTCCAGGTCGAGATAGGAGTACAGGACCTTGTTGGGGTACTTGTGGATCAGCCCGGTTGTGTGCTTGACGCCCACATTCGCGTCGTACACCCATCTTCCGATGGGGCTCCAGAACAGGGAGATGTTGGCGAAGGCCCCGTTGCTGGCCTCCATTTCTATCTCGTAGCGGTTGGAATCCTCGGAAGACCCTGTTAGTTTGGGGTGCGTGACAGACGTCCTGCCGGTATGGACCTTCCTAACGGCCTTATTTATCGAATCCACGGTGAAGGCATCCCTGCGGTTGACGTCGCTTTTCACAATGTCCTCCTTCCTCTGGCGCTCGAAGAAGGCTATGGCGTCCTTGCGGTCCACGAAACAGCCGTGGGCCGTGGATTGGACGTCGTGGATCACGGGGTTCTTGCGTGACGAAGCGACAAGTTCCAGTATCTTGGCTGCCGGCATCGCGTCGGACTGCATTGCGCGGGAAAGGATCACCCTGCCTTCGGAGTCCAACTTGGCTTTGAATCTCGGTTTGCTGCCGTTCCAGCCGTTCAGGTAGTTGCGGACCTCGGCATCCTTCTTCAGCGATGAAGCGGCCTCCTTCATGCGTCCGACGGAGGCGGCGCCGTTCACCTTGTCCCTTCTCGCCCGAATGATGGGGGCGTTGGCGTATCCGGAGCCCATCGGATAGATGTATTCCTCGCCATTGTCCACCATGACGTTGCACTTCCTTTCCTCCTTGCCATTATCGGTGGTGTCGAGGTATCTCAAAGTCAGCGTCTTGGGGGTCCTGGATACGACCTGCACTTTACCGATAAAGTCCTTGCTGTCGTAGATGGCGCCCACGATGAAACCGGCGTTTGCAGCGCTCTTTGCTGGAGCCGCCTTGGGCTTCTCTTTTTTCGCTTCTTTTCTCTGGGACCAGCGGGCCTTCTTGCGCTTGTTGTAGGACTCGCTGATCTTCTTCTCCGTCTCTTTGGAGATTACGGACGTCTTCTTATCCTTCTTCTTCAGAAGGCTATTTCCGTAAGGGGTCAGTTCCTCCTTCTCCTCGGCCCTATCCGCCTTGGTCCCCTTCTTCGGGCGCCCGATGGGGACGTGGGACCTGCGCCTCTCCTTGCGTCCGTTCTTCTATGTTATCTCGCTCTTGAAAGTCATGTGTTTCACCTTCAGAAAAAGTACGTCTTCGACTCGGACTTCTTGTGCTTGTAGAGCCAGACGGCCAGTTGGTCCCTGGACATGCGCTTCCAGTCGCCGCGCTCGTCCGCGATCCCGTAGTCCTTGCAGTCGGCCCGGAGTTCCGCCATGCTCCATCCCCTGTAAGCCTCCCGCGCGGACTCCTTCTCCAGTTCGTCCTCCATCTTCCTGCGCGTGAGGTTGCCCTGCTTGGCACGCTTGAGCATCCTGGCCTTGCGATCCTTGGCCCTGGCCTCCTCCCTCTCTATGCGGGCCTCGGCACGCTTGGCGGCCCTGTCCTGCTTCTGCCTGTCTATGTCCTCCTGGTAGGGCGTCGGGGTGTCCTTCGCCTTGTTGTACTCCCTTCTCCTTTCCAGGTCCTTCGGAGGGCGTCCGAAGGGCGCCATGTTGTGACGCTTCACCGTGGCGCCCTTCCCCTTCCTCTATGTGAAGGCCATCTTGACCTCTATCCCGCCGTCCCTGGTCCTCTTTCCGGAGACAAGCGGCTTCTTCCGCTTCGTCTTCCTTCCGCCATCGACGGCCGACTTCACCTTCGCCGCCGTCACGCGCTTGCCTTTGGTTGCCATGCTCTTTCCTCATGGTTCTTCCGGGTCTCCGCCCGGCAGGTGGTCTTCATCCTCCTCCGGGGAGGCCAGGGACTTCCTGGCTTCCTCGGCGGCCTCCGTCAGATCGGCGACCTTCCGGAGCATTTCAGGTGACAGCGACTGCTCGCCTTCCGGGACCTCGATAAGCGCCGCGTAGGTCCCCTGGAAAGTCCTTCCGGCCAGCGCCTCCGCGGTCTTGGCCAGCGTCGTCGTCCCGGTGGAGTCGTAGAACGTCCAGGACGAGAACGGGTTGTTGCTGGACGCTACCGTTGCGAGATCAGGGGAGAACACGACCTCCTGGACCCCCCAGGCGTACCTGAAGGCGCTGGAACTTATCGACGTGACCGCCGACAGATCGAAGGACGTCATCTTCGAGCAGGATAGGAAGGCGTTGGACCCCACCGAGGCCAGCGCGGACGTCTCCACGGACTCCAGGGACACGCAGTTTGCGAACATGTAGTTCGATATGGCGGTGACAAGCGGAAGCGAGGCCGTCTTCAGCGCCGTGCAATACTGGAAGGCGTATGTGCCCACCGTCGCGGCGGCCGGCAACGAGACCTCCTGAAGCGCCGTGCAGGACATGAAGGCGTAATTCCCGACGGTCGAGGCCGCGGGAAGCGACACGTCCTCCAGCGCCGTGCAATACTGGAAGGCGTATGAGCCTACGGAGGTCACGGCCGGAAGCGACACGTCCTCCAGTGCCGTGCAGTACGAGAACGCATAGCCCGCCAGCGACGTCGCCGCGGGGAACGAGGCTGCGGCCAGCGTGGAGCAGTATTGGAAGGCGTTGTCCCTGACCGCGGTCGCATCGGGGAACGAGGCGACGGCCAGTGTCGAGCATTGAACGAAGGCATATCCTCCCACCGTCTCTATCGACTCCGAGAATACCGCGCGGGCTCCGAGGAAGGGCGAAATGGACATGGTGGAGTGCGAGATCATGCTCACGACGGGATACCTGTTGTAGTTCTCCGCCGGGACCTTCATCACGAAGTATTCCGGCCTCTCCCACGAGTCCGATATTCCCGTCAGGGTCGCCTTTCCGGACGACACGGAGTACACGTACATGTCCTCCGGGACCTCCGGGACCAGGACGTAGTAGCCGCCCTGGACCATGTAGTATCCTCCCTCCACGGGATCGGACGCGAAGGGGTGCGAGAAGGCGCCGCCCGCGATCCTGGGCACGCCCTCGAAAAGAACGTCGGAGGACATGTCCGAGAAGGCGCCCTTCCCGATGGAGCCCACTTCATCGGTGACGACGATCAGCCCTGCGCCGGAGTCACGCCAAGGCGCGTTCCCTGAATAGGAGGGGACGTCGCCGTTCAGCGTCAGGAAGCCGTTTGCCAGCGCGTAGTCGGCCGCGGGGACGTCCGGATCGTCCGGCTGTCCTCCGCCGCCTCCGGACGCACCCAGGATGACCACCAGGGCCACCAGTACCATCAGGCCGCAGCCTATCGCGGTCTTGGCGGCCCTGGCGCGGTCCTTCCCCTCGGACAGCGCCTGGAGGACGAAGACGACCAGCCCGGCGGCCACGAAGACGGGGATCACGCCGGACAGGACGTCGAAGGCGGTCAACGCGCGTCCCTCCATCCGTCGGAGAAGGGAGACGACCTGGACGAAGCGGGGGACGACCTCCGGGGCCTCCTGACCGCCCATCCGCACACGCCGGCGGCCAGGCCCGCAAGAAGCACCACGGGGACCATGCCCACGATCGCGGCGACCGTCGAGGGCTCGCCCGGCGCCGTCCACGTCAGGGGCACCCACCATCCGAGCAGGGGCCCCGCCAGCGGGTCGCCTTCTATGTGCGGATCACCAGAATAGGCCAGGGAGTCCACGCGCACCTGGCCGTCCGTCTCCGAGGTCTGGACCGATACGTACCTGACGTCCATCGGGTATGGGTCGGAAGAATTGCCTGGTACGACGTAGAGGCTGACGTTCCCTGGGAGCAGGATTGGATCGGTCGCGTACCAGAGGGTCTTGGCGTAATGGCGGCTCCCGACCGCCTCCTGCGGGTCGCCTACGACGTGGACGATGGCGCCGCCTCCGATCACCGCCGCCGGGCTCCCGGACGCGAAGCCGTAGTCCGCCTCCATCCCCAGGCCGGGGACGTAGGAGGCGAGTGCGAAGGCCGTCGTGTCGGATGCGACGGTATGATCCTGGCCGCCCTGGACGCTCAAGAAGCGGACGGTCTTCGATGACGGAGACGGGAAGGCGACGACCTTCAGCGGGAGGTTCGACGAAAAAGTGCCTTCGGCCTGCTGGAAAACCATCACCTTCCCATCCACCGGGTAGACGACGGAGTATCTTTCGGTGTAGAGGAACCAGGAGTCCACGTGCACGGGATCGCCGCCGTCCAGGGACAGCGTGCCGGCCGACGGGTCGAGTACCCAGGTCGCGCCCTCCCCGGCCTCCAGCATGACCGCCCTCCCGGAGCCCACAGAGTTCTCCATCGTCCTGTCCTCGGTGGGGATCAGAGAGGACATGGAGGCCGTGACCGGGAGGACGATGGCCAGGAAGACGATAAGGCACACGACGGCCGCGACTATGCCGGGCGTCAGCCTGCCGGTCTCCGTCTCGGTCATCTTTCCGACCTCACGCCGTCGCCTGGGATGCGCCCGCGGACGAATCCCCTTGACGTCCCGCCGCGCCCCATCCAGCGGGTAATCATCAGGACGAGGGCGGCCAGGAGGATCACGGGGACCATGCCCACCAGCGCCTTCACCATCAGGTTGTTGCCGTCCTGGACGACGCGCCATTTGAGGGGCACGTACCATCCGTTCACGGTGGAGTCGTTAGACGTGTCCTTGATGCGCTGGAGGTTCTTCACCGCGATTCCGTTCACGATCATGGTGTCGCTAAGGGCCACCAGGTCGGCTGCGTCATACGGCCTGACGTCTCCCGAAGACGCGAAGGCCGTCTTGTCGTACCATATCATGCCGTGTATGTTGCGGATGGCGTCCTTGGCCGGGGACGTAGGCTTCACGACAACCCCCGTCCCGTCTCCCAGGACGCAGTTTATCTCGCCGGACGCATAGATGTGGGTGGCCTCCATGCCGAAGGCCGGCACGTCGCTTATCATCACCCATTTGTCGGAGGACGACACCAACTGCGTTCCGTCCGCGGTGATCGTCAGTCCCGACGACGTTAGGGCCATGTCAACCTCGGCGTAGACGAATGACGAACTCGTGTCTGCCTTGTATATCCAGAAGAAGGGGTAGGGGTCGGTCGGGTCCGTGGAGGCCGTCAGGACGCCGAAGGCGGAAGGGCACATGAAGAAGAAGTCGGTGAGGACCACGGGATCGCCGCCGTTGTAGGTGAAACCGCTTGCGCCGTAGTGCAGCGTGGCGGGCGCGTTTATGACCGTCGCGTAATCCTCCGAGGTCTCCGTCGGATGGTTCGTTCCGCTGGCCTCGCCTCCCGGAATCGTCGCGGCCATAGCCGCCGTAATGGGGAGGACGACGGCCATCATCAGTATAAGGCAAATGGTGACTCCCATAATGCCTGGCGAAAGTTTGCCGGTGTCGCTCATGCCATCGCCTCGGAGGGATGGCTCCCCGCCCCGGAGGACGGGGGCCGCATGTTCAGAGGGAGTCCTCCTGGCGGCGGAGTATCATCATCGAGACCGCCGCGATTATGACGCCCACGATCAGGACCACGGGGATTAGGGATACCAGCGTCCCGGTCATGCCCATCTTCTCGCCGTCGGTGTACTGGAGGGGCACCAGGAGCCCGGTCGTTATAGTCTCGTCCGATGCGGTTTCAGAAAGGGTGATGCCGGTGAGACTGTTTGTAGCCCCGGACGCGGTGTACTGGCACTGGAGGGAGACAGGATTTAAGTTGTTGACCGGCAAGAGGCTGTTTAGGGTGCCTGAAGCCACCAGGCTGTCATAAACGACATAGAATCTTGTGTCGCTGTCCACGTTCAGCGGGGCGTCCCCGTAAATCCAATTCCCGTCGGAGGCTTTGTAGTAGACCGAGGCATAGTGACCCGTTGCGATAGGTGTGGCAGCCTTAGCCGGCTCTTTTGAGACCTTTGCCTCCTTTATCTCCTTGGTTTCGCTTACGCTCCTGGGCGCTCCGGAGTCATAGATGGCCCAATTGCCGTCTGCGATGGTCATGTATGCTCCCTGTGCCATGCCCACGACCGGCTCTGTTTCGCCAAAAACACTGACCCAGAACGTTGGATCTCCGAGTTCAGTGGCAACTTCCAGAAGGAAGGTGTCGGATAGGATTATGTCCTTATCGGGGGTCAAAACCACTCCATCGGCTTCGCCGACATAGAGCGTCACCACTCCCCCGACATTGGAGACCAGAAGGTCCGCGGATGCCCCGGCCTTCGCCATGCGGTAGTCGGATTCCTTGACCTCGTTATCCGCGTATCCCTTCTCCGTGGACATGGAGGCCATAGCGCCCGTGATGGGGATGACCACGGCCAGCATGAGGATGGTGGCCATCAGGACCGCCATAAGCGATTTGACGTTGACAATCATGATTATCGTCACGTGGACGCTTAAAAAGGATTTAGGAATAGGCAATCCATGCCTACCCCTCGGTAATCCATCGGCATTACATGAAGGTCGCTATGCCTTGTATGACCGCCAGGACGCCCGCGAATATAAGCACCGGCCATACGGAAAGGCCGATGGCTATCAGCGACGTATACATGCTCACGGTGAAGAACAGCGACGCGATGCTCGACGCCATGCCCGTCAGTCCGTAGTTCTCCCCGTGGAAGGTCAGCAGGCTCACGATGACGTCAAAAGCCTTCTCCGGCGAGAAGGCGGAAAGCGTGAATCCGTCCGAGTCCGCGACGGAGGGCGACGTTATCAGGACGCTCCACCAGCCGTTGTTGTAGCACTCCTCGACGGTGTAGTGCTGCAAGGCGTAGGGGTTGATCTTGATGTAGACGTTCATATCTATGCCGTTGAAGACCATAGCGAACTTGGAACTGAACGACGCGGAGTTGAACGCCTGCACGATCTGCGGCCCGGTGATGTAGGCCACCCCGGAGTCAGACCCGGAGAGCATCAACTGCCCGCTTATCCCGTCATCCCCGTAGTAGTTGTACCATATCAGCGACAGCGAGGACGTTGTGGCGTCCACGTTGAGGTCGTTGGACGCCTTGTAGTCGCGCAGGGGCTGGAAGGCGTAGCGCCATCCGGAGAACTGGTAGTAGAACGTCCCGTTCTCCATGCTCTGCTTGCCGCCCGCGGTGAAGAAAATGTCGGACTTGTGCTCCTTGTCCATAGCGACCGAGGTGTAAAGCGTCCCTTCCTCCGGGTTTATGACGCCGGTATCCGGGTCGGGCTCCGCCACCTTGTAGTCCAGGTCAGCGCCTGCGGCCGTATAGTAGTAAAGGCCGCGGTCCGCGTCGAACATGACCGTGTACGCCTCCTTGTCGCCGTACAGGTCCATGAACTGCGTCGGCTCGTAGCGCTGGATGCGGGCCCCGTAAACCCAACCGTCGGGAGTCGTGCCCCATGCGGTAGACTGCTCGCCGTTCTCGTCCACGCCGTAGGGCGTGTATATCCCGCTAAGGGCCCATACCTCCTCCGAGGTCGGCTCCGCGCCGGTGAACTTGTAGTAGTCCTCCGTCAGTTGCGACAGCGACGACTCCAGGTCCTGATCGTTGTAGGGCGCGAATATGGATATGAAGGCCGTCATGAGGACCATCGACGTTATGGAGAACACCAGCGCCGACTTGACGAAGGACTCATTCGAGAAGCCCATGAACATGTCATTCACCGATTGTCTTCTTCGCGGTCATGGCCAGACCGAGGACGCATATCACTATCAGGATCATGGCCAGGTCAACCGACAGTATCCCAAGCAGCGTGAACACGAAGGCCACCGGAATGGTCATGGCCAGGGAGCCGAAGACGTTACGCTTCATCAGCATGAAGATGACCGCCATGACCACCGCGAATATGACGACTCCTGCCACCGCGCCGTTGCCGGCGAACATGGAGTCGGCCAGCATGTCCTGAAACTGATCCAAAGTTATCATAGTATCAACCAAAGCACCGCCACTGCACCGATCACCATCGCCCAGTCTGCGAGTTCCATACGTCCGAAGTAGGAGCAGCAAAGGCCGCCGGCGACCGACACCCCCATCATCACGAGCACGAAGTCGGTAGCGTTCCAGCGGAAGATTCCGTGCGTGAAGTCCATGAGTTCGGTCTTCTCGGAAGCGGAGTTCTGCCCCGTGTATAACTGCACGGACGGGGCCCAAACGCCTTCGAGCAGTATCGTCCAATCGTCGGCCTCCATGACCTCGACCATCTTGATTCCGATCTGCGCCCATATCGTGTCGGGGTCGTATGTGTCGCCTTTCACGTAGACGGCCGCGGGATATGCCGTGTCCGCGATGGTCTGCGTAGGCATGTTGGAGGACACCCACATGAAAGTGACCTCGCCGAAGGGATACCAGGCGCCGTCGATATACATCTTGCCTTCCTGCGAAACCGGGATAAGCACCGACCTGGGGCCGTCCATGAAGACGATCCCCGTTCCCACGTGAGCCGCGGACCCTATCCGGAGGCTCACCGCGTCCACATTAGGGAAGGCGTCGGACGGGGCCATCTGTCCGTTCTGGACATAGAGGCCGCCCTGCGCTATGCGTATCACGGTATTGGTGACGCTTAGACGCAGGACGGATGTAGGGGTATCGTCCGGCTCGATCATGAAGGTGCGAATGGTTTTCCCCCCGGCCACGTTCCAATCCATGACCGTCGGGACGTCCACGACGTCGTAATCACCGAAGGAGACGAAGCGGCTCACCGGAACGGCCGTCAGCACGCCGCCGGATACCGTGACCTGTATCGCCGGCCATGAGCCTATGTTCCTGGATTCCGTCACCGGGACAAAGGGGTTCAACCCCGGATAAAGGTCTATGTTCCATCTGCCGTTATGGACGCCGACTCCGATCCAGGTTGACGTGCCGTCCACCAAAGCGGTGTATTGGATACGCATGTATCCCTCGGCGGCCGCGCCATCGAAGTTGGTACGCGAGAATACCGTAGTGATAGAAACGTTCTCGTAATTGTTGTCCCAGAATACCGCGTGATCGTACTTCGGAATGACTCCGGCCACCGGGTCCATGTAGACCGTCGCCGTGCGTGCGGTCGTGGAAAGGTTCATCGTAAGCGTATGGGTGGAAACCGCGCCGAGCACAATGTCGCCTATCGCATAGGTATTGGAACCTATCCTGACCGTGCCTGCTAACGGGTAAATCGTCATAGAAGTTACAGGGTCCCCCGTCCACTCATAGTATCCGTTGTGTTGGCTCGTCGCATAGTGATACTGCATATCAGCAGCGAAGAAGACACCTGGCCAGGAGTCCGGATAGGACGGATTCATGCTAACCTCAATCAACTGATAGCCCTCGTAGCCATAAGCGACCATGACGGCCTGGAGGGGAATTTCCAGGACCCTCGCATCGTTATACAGTGTTCCTGGGACGCGGATATGCCAAATCTCCGTTGAATGTGCGTCCGTCATGAAAGTGCCGCCGGACGTGGAGGACGCGGAATATAGGGACTGTCCCGCGGTGATCGTTATGGTGTCCGGCACCGGCGCCGGGGCGTCAGTCACGATGAAGTAGGTATTGGGTGAACTCGGACGGTATTCTACGCCCGACAGAAGGCCGTCGTTGAAGCCGGCCACCGTCGACCAGCCCGTAACGTTACTCGACGGGTCGTAATCCACATGCAGGTCGGATTTATCGCCTTCAAAGGCTCCGGCCACATTGGTTACATAGTCCCATTCGGTAGAGCAGGTGGTGACGGTCTCCGCATTGAGCAGGAACCCGCCGAATATGGCGGCTACGAGGCCCAAGGACACCAAAGACAAGCCGAGTATTCCTTTCATGTTATCCCCTGCCGCCTTCGATGGATGTAGGGGCCGGGGATGGCCCCGACCCCTGGAGTTTCAAACCGTTCAATCGCTGCGGCGGGTGATCACGGCGTAGACAACACCCAGGATGATCGCGACTGCGAGCAGCACGGGGATGATGCCTATTAGGGTGGAAATTATGTCTCCGTTGGCGATTCCCTCCGGGACGGTCATGCTTCCGATGATCGGGAGAGCGACCGCGCAGAGGAGGATAATGCTAACGACAACTTCCATAGCGACTTTGCTGAAAGACTCTGCCATTTCTCTTACCTCCATTGGTTCATCTGTTGTTCCTCAGACCGCCACGCACGATGGCTATGATGAAGGCGACCACGACTATTATCAGGACGATGCCCAAAAGCGTCTTGACCGTATCCAAGTTCTCGATCCCGCCGTAGGCGGTCGAGGTGAGCCCCGAAAGCATGTCGTTGAAGACCGGGATGACCAGCGCGGAGACCAGAATGGCTCCGAGGGCCGCGGCTAACGATATAGTCACGACCTTATCCACTGCATCGTCATCCATGCAAGCACAACCGTAGGAGGGGGTTATTTAAGTGAGTAAACCACATCAAACCCTTGGTAATCCATCGCACGGCCTTTCCGCGGCGCCTCCTGAAGCGCGAGACGGGATTCACGGAGGACACGGCGGCCCTCCGGAAGTCCTTTTTCCGTTCCTCCGGGGTCCCCAACTAATGATCCGGGGACCTGGACCAGAAATGAAGCAGGAAAACCTCCCTGTCACATCCGGTCGCCTCCACGAAGGCGTCAGGATCGTCCGTGAGTTCCAGTATGGACGGGTCGCACGCGCACCATTCGATGTAGACGCAGGGGTTGTCATAGTCCACGTCCTCCGCCTTCTCAACCCCGCAGTACCCCATCCAGCGGGCGAGTATCCTGGGGTCGGAACGTAAACGGAGCATGGTCTGGTCGCGTATGCGCTCGACGGTGGCGGCGTCCAGGCTGTCCAACGTCTTCTTCTTAAGGTCGGAGATCACGCTCACGCCATCACCCCGCGAAGGCCATGAAGACGGCCAGCGCGACGACTGCCGCTACCCCCGCCAGTACGATCTTCTGCCACTCGATAGGCCGCTTGAAGCGGTCCATCCTCCCCAATGCGTCGTACCCCTTCTTGATGCGCTGGTCCGTGAAGTATTTGTAGTAGCCGAAGGCGTCGAAGTAGTTGTGCGGCCTCACGTAGTTGCCGTTTTCGTCCACCTCGGCCTCCGGGTCGGCGTACTCCGGGTAAAGCGGCTCCATGTCCACAAGGCAGTAGACTCCCTTCATGCCGGTGATGTGGACCGCCGCACGCGGAAGGTCCGCCCGCTTGCACTCGTGCTCCCTGGCCTCGTATTCAATCCCTGTGCCGTAGTCCGTCTCGATCCGCGAGAAAGTCCAGTACGTCACCCTCCCCTCCTTCTCCGCCTTGCGGCGCTTCAGGAAGGGGAAAAGGCGGTGGAGCAGCGGGTCCTTCCTAACCTCATACTCCGCTTCCACATAACCTGGATCGGGGTCTTCTTCGGGGAATCCGCCCGGAGGCGCGATGGACTCCATCGGCTCCCCCCGGAGGTCAGGAAGGCGTATATCAGGATCGCGCCGACCACGAACATCCCTATGAAGGGATAGATTTTGTCGTAGCCCTCGCTGGCCACCTGCATGAGCCCCTTCTTCTGCGCCGTGTTCCACTCGGCCACGACGTCGCGCTCCAAATCGAGTTCCGGGAGGACGTCCTCCTGGTAGTATTCCACGTGCTCCACGACGTCGTAAGGCGTGCTTGAGCCCTCCTGGTACAGCGTGACCTCCTAAGACTCGCGCTCCCTGCCGTCCTTCCCGATGATCCGCATCCGTATCAGGCCGCCTGGGTCCATCTTGTATAGTTGGCGGCGACGCGCGAAAAAGCGCTTGTCGTAGTCCTTGCGGCGGATTTCGTTGCACTCGACCCTGTTATTCCCAATCACTATGCACTGCATTTGTCACACCTCCCCGGCCGCGTTGCGCTCGTAGAAGTCGTCAAGAAGCCTGTCCTGGGCCCGGCGCTTGTACTCCTGGTACTCCGCGTCCAACTTGGGCTTCAAAGGCTTGTAGATGCCCCATCCTATCGGCTTCCAGAAGACCGAGTTCGAGAACGTTGACGGCCTCGTTCTCATGAAAAGTTTGAAGAATCCGCGGCGCTGGTACGCGGGGTCCGGCGCCTTTTCCCCGCACACGACCAAGTAATTCAGATGGTCCTCCCTTATCCTGTTGTTAAGGCTACGCAACTCCGGGATGCAGATGAACGTGGTCATGCCCCTGGAGCGCATGGTGTCGAAAAGAACCACAATGTCCGTGGACTGCTTAGTGGAATGGCGCGAGGAGTTCAGGATCACCGACCCTTCGTCCAGGAAGTTCACCGGCGACACCGAGCCCTTCGGCTGCGCCAACTTCGCCGCCAGGTCGGACGTGTCGTAGATGTAGTTACCCTGGAGTTGGAAGTACGGGTCCACCAGGAAGCACTCCTGGAGGCCCCAGGACGACTTGCCGGAGCCCGTGCCGCCGATCACGCCGACCACGTTCTGATAGTTGGACTTGATGCGGCGGCGCAGGACCTGCGCGAAGCCTTCCATCAGGTCGGAGTAGATCGGCAGCGGCGGCGAATCGACGGTGGAGTAGCGGAGGCTGTGGAGCCTGACGTCCAGCAAAGGATTGTAGACAAGGGTCCCCGGAGGCTCTTTAGGCATCGTTAACCACGTAGTCCGTGTTTGCCCCGGCGCCGCCCTCGTAGTAGGCGTCCGAGAGTTGGCCGCCGGCCTGGACGACCTGGATGATCTCCTGCCTTCCGAGACCTCCCGACGAGATCGCAAGACGCTCCACCTGCTCCACCTTGTTCTGGATGTAGGGCGAATTGTAGCGCAGCGCGAAGGCGGAGCCCGCGGCGATGGCGAAAACTATCTCCCTGTTGGTCCTGGTCAGAATCTCCAGGGACACGCCGTCCGTCTTGGTCAGGTACCCCATGCCCTTGGCCACCGGCGGATCGGGGCCCGACGGGTTGAATTTGAACGGGTCGGCCAGCATGTCCGTGGCCGGCTTCTTCGTCGCCATCGGGCCTTCCTCCCGCCGAGCAGCATGCCGCCGATGGAGTAGATCATGACGGCCACCGGCGCGACGATGCCGAGGGCCAGGGAGGGGCCGGGGGAATCGACGAAGGCCGGGTCGGTGACGACCGCGCCGATGGAGACGACGGAGAGGACCATCGCCAGGGAGTAGGCCCTGGAGTCCGCCTTTCTGTAAAGGAACACCGCGCCGCCGTATGCGATGCAGGCGAGTAGCATTACCAGCGTCAAATCTTCCATGACGGCCTATTTCTCTTGACAGTGCTTAAAGACTCCCGTTCAGGGGTCGGCCATCGGCTAATAACTATTGTACTATAAGGAGAGGGCATCGCGGCGGCGGAATCGCGGCGGAAAACGAGGATTTTCAGTAATTCATGAAGGGATTTCCGGCGATACCCCGTCGTCCACGTGCAGGCCGTGGTAATCATCAATCCGCCATTACCCCGTCATCCATCAAGACTCCATGTGCAATCCATGATAATCCGCTTCGTCGGAAGACTACATATTTAAAGAACCCCGATTGGAAGGCATGGCAGAACCCGTAACCTACGAGTACGACAGCGAGAGATACGTCACCAGGGCGAGGACCGTAGGGGGAAGGTCCATCGGGATCACCATCCCCATCGGCATGAGGAAGGAGAAGGGGATAAGGCCGGGGACCAAACTGCTCGTGAAGATCAGGGTCATCCGCGACGAGCAGAAGGAGACGGTGGAAGATGACTTCCGAGGACCGCTGCCGGCTCACATACGCCGAGGGAAACCGCATCAGGGAGGAGGCTACATGGCCTTACACCAAGAAGGGGATGTACCTGATCGCGGCCGGGACGGTGACTCTATTGGCCTCGGTCATCGCGGCTAATCTGGCCGCGGGGTTGCCGGCGCTGGAGAGGGACGCCTTCGGGACGCTGTGCGATGCGATCCTGGGAGGCGACGCCGGCGCGATAGACAGGCTGTCCACGTTCAACAAGATCACGGACATTGGAAACCTCGCAACGACCTTGCTGGTGGCCGGAGGCGCCGCGGTTTGGGCCTTCGGGGACTGGAAAGCCAGGGAAGCGCTGAAGAAGGCGAATGACGAGAAGACGCGGATATTAGAGGAACAGGACGCATGAACGACCCCATAGAAATGATCGCGAAGGGGCTGGCCATCCTGATAATACGGCTCCCTTATGTGGAGGGCGCGATAACCATGCGCCGCAGGAGCCGCAAGGAGACGCGGCCGTGCGAGGCCCACATGCTCCGCGCCCAGGGGCTCCGGTTCCATCTGAAGGCCATAGGAAGACTACGAAAGGAGGGTCCGAATGAATTGTGAAGGATGGTACGTCGAAAGAAGGAACAAAAGAATCTGGCTCGTCTATTAGGAGTACAACAGAGACCCCGCATATCAGAAGACGGTCATCCCGGTAAACCCCGAAAAGGCCCTGGAAGCCCTGCTTGAAGCGTCATGCCTGGGCATGATGACGCAGGCGGAGTACGACGATCCTGATTATCCCGTCATGGCCGAATATGAGGACGGACACCTAAGAATGGTCCCGTATTTCGAAATGCCCCTGACATTCGAGAATAGGGGCGGATGTATATGGATCAGTATGCTGGACATGTACTGTCCGCTGTCATGCGCCGACATAGAAGACATAACCGTGAGCCTGGAACGCGCGAAGGAAGGCGTTTTCCTTGAAGGGTTCGACGATGAAATCCGAAGATTCAAAGCACCCGGCGGTAGACCGGGCGCCAGTCCGCGGCCTCCCCGCACGGGCACGAATACGGGGCGGAGCAGCCCTCCAGGACGGTGCACTGGCAGAAGCGCCCGCACGCGCGGCACGTGAAGACGTCCGCGGCCGATCCGGAGGACGGGGAGTCGTAGCACTCGACGTCTAAGGGATTCATAGCAGTCAACCGCCAGCGC
>ERZ809504.54-NODE-54-length-16891-cov-6.722202_pt1 | contig 16891 bp, 20 predicted proteins | sample MGYA00521273_ERZ809504 | MGnify/ENA primary metagenome ERZ809504 (study PRJEB31581, sample SAMEA3312979) | metagenome | study: EMG produced TPA metagenomics assembly of the PRJEB8939 data set (Metagenomic analyses of Rumen microbiomes reveals...
GTTTTGTTACAAGAAAGGAGATTGAATAATGAATCCGCTTTTTAATATTTTAAATAGTGGCATGCAGCCACAAAATCCGATGATGAATATGATGACTCAAGTAAATCAGTTTAGACAGACATTTCAAGGCAATCCTAAACAGCAAGTTCAACAGCTTTTAAATAGTGGAAGAATGTCTCAAGAACAATTTAATCAATTATCACAAATGGCTACACAGATTCAAAATATGATGAATGGCAAATTTTAATTAAATAGATAAACAGGGAATAACAGGAATTAATTATATTCGTTAGAAACCATTGCGCAAAAGGTTTTCAATATTACAAAAATTAAATCTATTAATTAAGGAGGCAATGTAATATGGGTTTAGCAGAAGGAAATGGTAACGATATGGTTATGCCTGTAACCCCGATGGGTGGATATGGCGGTGGCTCTGGCATGGGCTGGGGCGGTGAATCAGGATGGTGGATTATTCTCCTCTTCCTCTTCGCCTTTGGTAATGGCGGCTGGGGCGGCTATGGAAATGGCGGTGGTTCCATGGGAGCAGAAGTACAGCGTGGTTTTGATCAATCTGCTGTAATGTCTGGTGTCTCTGGAATTCAGTCTGACATTTCTAGTCTTTCTACTCAACTTTGTAACGGTTTTGCTGGCGTGAGTGCAGGTTTCGCAAATGCAGAAACTGCTGCTACTGCTCGTCAGATGGCTAATATGAATCAAGCATTTGCGGCTCAGACCGCTGTGACGCAAGGAATTAATCAGCTTGCATCTCAGTTTGCGGACTGTTGCTGTGAAAACAGATTAGCTTCAGCTAATCTTCAGAATGTTGTACAAACAGAGGCTTGTGCTGACAGGACAGCTTTTAATGATGGCGTTCGTGATATCCTTCAGAACCAGAATGCTGGTATCCAACGTATTCTTGATACTATGTGTCAGGACAAGATTGATGCTAAGAATGAGCGTATTGCCGATCTTGAAAGACAGCTTACTATGGCTAATCTGGCAGCTTCTCAGGGTGCTCAAACTGCGGCTATTTTGGCTAACAATGAAGCCCAAACGACTGCTCTGGAACAATATCTTGCTCCAGTTCCCCGTCCTGCTTATGTAGTGCCTAATCCTAATTGTTGCACACAAAATTATGGTACTTGTGGCTGTGGTTGCGGTTTAGGTTGATGAAAATGTTCTCTATTTTTTTTGTTTATTCCATAAATAAAACATGACGGGACATTTTCGAAGAATATAAAATCGTGTTTTTGAAAGGAGTAAATATGAAAAAAATAGATTTGACTGGAAAGCGGTTTGGTAAATTGGTTGCAGTGAAAAGCTATTATGATCAAGAAAAGAAAATTACTTTCTGGGAGTGTGAATGCGATTGTGGGAATATCTGTAATGTAAGAGCGAATAGGCTTATACATGGTAGAACAAAAAGTTGCGGCTGTTTGAGAAAAGATAGCAACATAAAAAACAAGACAACACATGGCATGACAAAAACACGTATTTATGATATATGGAGTGGTATGAAAAAACGATGCTATAATCCTACAAATAATAATTATTTATATTATGGCAAACGTGGCATAGGTGTGTGCGAGGAATGGAAAGGCTCATTTGAATCTTTTTATGATTGGGCGATAAATAATGGATATCAAGAAAATTTATCGTTAGATAGAATTGATAATGATAAAAATTATTGCCCAGAGAATTGTAGATGGGCTTCTATAAAAGAACAAAATAATAATAGAGGTGTGTCTATAAATATTACCTATAATGGAAAAACACAAAATTTGTCTGAATGGTGTAAAGAGCTAAAATTATCATATATTACAGTATATCAACGAATTACAAAATACGGATATACTTTTGAAGAGGCTATAACTGAACCAAGCCATAATCGCTCCGGTAAAAAACGAAAGGAGCATTAAAAATGGCAGAATTTTTATCAAGGGATGGTATTGAAACAGTAGCATTAAATCAACCAATCCCATTTATTGATTCAATACCGTGTAATAAAGGATACATTTATCATCAATCTGGCACTGGTATTATAATCCTGCGTGGTATTGTAAATAATCCTACATCTTGTTTTGCACGTTATAATGTTGTATTTACAGGAAATATAGCAATTCCTACTGGTGGGGCAATTACTCCCGTAGCAACCGCTATTGTGGTTTCGGGGGAAAGTCGTGATGGTAGTAGAAGTATTTATAGTCCTACCGTAGTAGACTCTTATGGTAATGTAACTAGCCGTGCAACCATAGATGTACCTCGTGGATGCTGTTTTACCGTATCTGTTGAATATGTAAATGGTAGTGTTAATGATCCAACAACAACTCCTACTCCATTAATTAATGTAGTTGATGGTAGTTTGAGTATTAGTAGAACTGCTTGAAAGGAGGAACAAGAGTATGGGACTTTCTAAACATTATGATCAACTCAAAGACCTTCTTGATGAACAGATTTGCAAAATTCTTAAAAAGGGTGATATTACGCCTCAAGAACTTGATAGTCTGTATAAGGCGTCTGCTATTATGCTTGATATGGAAACAGAAAAAGCCATGAAGGGGTCTGAAACAAAAGAAGAATATGAAATGAGTCATAGAGGATCTTATAATATGGGTGGACAATCAAATCATTATCCTTGGTTTATGTATCATGATAATGATATGAGTCATCGTGGCAATTCTTATACAATGCCAATGGATCATATGACTACTTACAATCATGCTTATGATGGTGCTTATGCTGGGGCTTATGATGCGTCTCAGGAAAACGAATATTCAGGACGTAGAGGACGTAGTATGAGAACTGGTCGTTATATAAGTCGTGATAGTGAGAAAGAACGTATGATTGGAAAACTTGAAGATATGATGGAAAATGCTCCATCTGAAAAAGAACGTAGAGTTTTACAACAATGCGTAGATAAACTTGAACAACAATAATATTTTAATGAGGAATCGGTATAACACCGATTCCTCTTTTGTGTATAAAGGAGATTATTTTGGATTTTTATAAAGGATACAAAAGAATCGAAGGAGATAGTAATTATATTAATGAAATGCTTTCTCCTGATAATTATAAGAATTGGTGTATTAATGAATATGCTATTATTAAAAATATAGAAACGGGTCAGGAATCTGAAATGAGATTTACTGGTAATCAATTTGTTAATCTTAAATTGCCTGACAGTAAATATATAAAAGGAAAAAACGCAGAGCAAAGATGCGCACTTGATGCGTTAAATAATGATAATATTACAGTTGTGGCTGTATTAGGTACATATGGAAGTGGCAAGTCATTTTTAACAACTAAAATGGGATTATATCGTGTTCAAGAAAAAGGTACACAGGCAAAAATACTTTGTGTACGAGAAGCATGGGGTGAGGGTAAAGAAATTGGTTTTTTGCCCGGAGACATGAGCGACAAAATAGGAATGTTTTTAACACCTTTTATTCAGCAATTAGATGGCGGTGAACTTGAATATGAAAGACTTGTCAGACAAGAAATACTTAGTGCTAATGTTTTATATTATATGAAAGGTACAACTTATGATGAAACTGTAATGCTTTGCGATGAAGCAGAAGATTTAACAGAAAAGCAAATTAAATTAGTTGGGACAAGAGTTGGAAAAAATAGTAAAATTTATTTTTCAGGGGATTATAAACAGTCACTTTTGGATAGTAGCGAATTCAATCCTCTTTTACGCATGTGCGGAAAATTAAAGGATAATCCACTATTTGCTTGTGTGTATCTTACTGAAGATGTTCGTAGTGAAACTTCTAAGATGTTTGCAGATTTGTTTGAATAAATATTAAGGAATAAAAGGAGAAAGTATATGGCAGAATTAACTTTACTGCCCGAAATGGGCAATACGTTTTCTTATATTGATGAAATGGGATCTGAAATATATGATGAATTAATGAAATATTATTCAGATAAAAGGGTTCTTATTATTAATAAAGATATTGATGTTACTGTAATCGAATCTTATGCTATTCGTATTATGCGGTGGAATAATGAGGATAAGAATATTCCTGTGGAGTTAAGACATCCAATTACTATTCTTATTCATAGTTGTGGAGGGGATCTCTTTAGTACTTTATTTCTTATTGACATTATTAAGCAATCTAAAACTCCCGTTCGTACAGTTGGAATGGGGCTTGTAGCATCTGGTGCTTATTATATTTATATTAATGGACATGATAGGATTGCTTTTGAAAATACCGTATTTTTACAACATGATGGAACGATTTCAATTGCTGATTCTAATTCTAAAGTCAAGGATTTTATTGCTTTTAATGATTTAATGGAAGAAAGAATTAAAGAATCCATTTTATCACGCACAAAAATTGATGCTGAATTTTATGATAAAACCTTTGATAAAGAATATTACTTTTTTGCAGATAAAGGTAAAGATCTTGGTGTTGTAGATAAAATTATTGGACAGGATATAGAACTTGTAAGTATTTTTGAATAATGAGGGCTTTTTATGGATAAAAAATTATTAAATAAATTGCCAGAAGAAACAGAGGAACAATATTTATGGCGAATAGGTCATTATATTGGTGATGGTCTTGTAGATTCTTGGAAAGATATTGGAGATATTGTTAATTCTCAATTGTATACAGATGAAAGTCAATATAAAACCGCAGATACTTATAGGCGGCAAATATCAACTGCCAAAAAATATTATGACAATGTTTTTAGTCCTATGATCACAAATTCTGATTCTGAATATGATCCTAATATTCAAAAACAGCTTGAGGCATTAAGAAAAGAGAGAATTAAAATTCAAACTCTTAATGTTGAACGTAATAGGATTGACAGAGAAGAAGCACGTAGAGAATTATTTTATGAACAAGTGCATACACTTGCTCAAACTATTCCTGTACCTGAATTTAATGCAATTCAAGTATCGGAAGATATTAATGAAACATATGTATTATGTCTTGCAGATATTCATGCAGGTGCTAAATTTAAATCTTTAACCAATGAATATTCATTAGAGATAATGCAAGATCGTTTTGATTTATTATCTGTAGATATAATTAATTTTATAAAAAAACATGGGGTCAAAAAACTTATTGTTCTTGGATTAGGAGATACAGTACAAGGATTAATTCATGCTAATGATTTAAAAATTAATGATTCATCTATGGTAGTTGCTGTAGTTACTGTTATTAAAACAATAGCAATGTTTTTAACTAAGTTATCACAGTATGCAAATATAGATTATGTTCATGTAGGTTCTTCTAATCATTCTCAATTAAGATTACTTGGCACTAAACCCAATGAATTAATGGATGAAGATGTAGAGTATATTATTGCACATTATATTGAAGATTTGTGTTCTGCTAATACTCGAATTCATGTTCATACTCCTGAAGCGGGCGAATGGTTTACTAAATTAAATATAGAAGGATATAATATCATTGCTATGCATGGGCATCAAATTAAAAATTTTGAAACTATTTTAAAAGATTTGTCAACAAAAACTAATGAGATTGTTGATTATCTAATTGTAGGTCATTGTCATACAAGCAAAGAAATTTCTGGGTATGAGGGTGTATGTCATGATACAGAGGTTTTGATGTGTCCTAGTTTTGTTGGATGTGATCCTTATGCAGATACTATTTTTAAAGGCAACAAACCAGCAGTTAAAATTTTTGGATTTGATGATTTATATGGACATAATGAATCTTATAAGATTATTTTTTAAAATAAAGCGATTACTAAACGAAATATTTTAGTAATCGCTTTTATATATATGCGGGGTAGAGCAGTTCGGTCAGCTCGTCAGCCTCATAAGCTGAAGGTCGGAGGTTCAAATCCTCCCCCACGCTATTTCTTATGTAATTATAAATTGAATTAAAAAGATTAAAGGTGGTGATTATATGGCGTATATCCGTGAGATAAAAAAGCCAGATGACGTAAAAAAGATGAAGATTGGTGATTTGCGAAATGAATATAACGCACTCGCAGAACGCTATATGAGAATTACAAAATTGGACGATTTAATCTGTCCTTCATGCGGACGATTAAAATCAGCAAAAAAAGAAAATTTTTATGCAGACGGAAATACAATACATGGATTTTATCCTGTGTGCAAAGAATGTATTTTTAGGGAAGCAGAAAATATAGAAAAGCCTACAGATCCTCCTAAAGAAACTAAATTATCTGTTCAAAGAGTATTACGAAAAATGAATAAACCTTTTATTGAAAGTTTATATATTGGTTGTGTTAATTCCTATAATAATGAAGAGTCTAATGATTCTGGTAAATCTAAAATATTACCATTTCAAAGATATATGGCTCAGATTTGTAGTCTTCCTGCGTATAAAGGAAAAACTTGGGAGAATTCAGAATATGGTGAAAAATATTCTGTGTCAAGACCAGACAAGATTGAAATTGTTGATGAAGATCAAGAGATAATTAAACGTGGTCGCAAAAGATTTGGTGCTTATTCTTCTGAGGAATTATATCAGCTTGAAAGTGCTTATGAGGATTGGGTATCAAGATATCCTGCCGAAGCTAAAGCACAAGAGGTGTTATTTGAACAATTATGTATTCAAGACATGAGAGCCAGACGATTAGCCAAAGAAGATGGTGATCCCAAAGATGCCATCAAATCTTGTCAAGAAATTATGACAAGTTTAGGCATTAAGCCGACTCAGAACTCTACAGATGCTATGACTGATCAAAAAACTTTTGGTGAATTGATTAAAGCTTGGGAAATGGAAAAACCAATTCCTGAACCTGAAGATGAGTGGGCTGACGTAGATAAAATTGGATTAATGATAGATGTATTCTTTAAAGGGCATCTTGTTAAGATGCTTAATATAAAAAATGCTTTTTCTTCTATTTATGAAAACTTTATTGCTAAGTTTACTGTAAAACGTCCTGAGTTAAACGCAGACGATGATACAGAAGCTATTTTTGAAGAAATCTTCGGCAATAAAATGAACGAAGAATTTTCTATGGATGATAGTTGATGTCTGAATTTGTTGAAGAAAAACGGAATATAGAAGAGGTAAAAGAAGAAAAGCATAAAAAAATAATGAATACTGTTGCTTGGCGGGCTGGATATTATCGAGCGAACCCTCAACGTTTTGTAAAAGATGCCTTTCAATTTACAAAAATTAAATTAAGATGGTTTCAAGAATTAATATTATGGGCAATGATGCATAATAACTTCTTTCTTTATTGTGCTGCTCGTGGGCAAGGAAAAACAATGTTAGTGGCTTTGTTTGCTTGTGTCAGATGTATTTTGTATCCGGGTACTAAAATTATTATTACAGCACCGATACTAAAACAAGCAAATGAATCATTGTTAAAAATAAAAGATGAATTTTGTCCACAAAGCGCCTTTCTAAGGAATGAAATTGCTCGAATAAATATAAGTCAAAATGATGGAGCAATATATTGGAAAAATGATAGTTGGATAAAAACCACTACTAGTTCTGATAATGCCCGTTCCGCTCACTGCAATATTATTATTGTAGACGAATATGTTAAAACAGATAAACGAATCATAGATAGTGTTATAAGAGAATTTCTTAAAGCACCAAGAGATCCCGCTTATTTAAATAAACCTCAGTATAAACACATGCAGGAACGTAATAAAGAAATTTATATGTCTTCTGCATGGTTAAAATCAAGTTGGGGTTATGATAAGTTTTTAGCATATTTTAAAAATTTTATAAATCCTAATCAGAAGTATTTCTTATGTGGTCTTCCATATCAGATATCTATTCTTGAGGGTCTTTTAATGAAAGACGAAGTTCAAGATAGAATGTCCGAAGATGACTTTGATGAAGTTGCATTTCATATGGAAGACGAGTGTTTTTGGTATGGAGATAATGAAGGTGGGGTATTCAGTTTTGATGAGACTTCACGTCTTAGAGTGAATAAAAAAGGATTGTTACCTTTAAAATTCTATTCACGAGAAAATCCTGTACCACATGCTCCAAAAAATGGTGAGCGTATATTATCAGTTGATATAGCATTAATGGCTTCTACGAAAAAGAAGCGCAATGATGCCGCTTCTATATATATCAATGATGCAATAAAGACTACAGATACTAGATATAAAGCTCATTTTGTGTTTGGACAACCGTTTGAAGGATTAACAACTGATGAGTTGGGCTTAATAGTAATGAGATATTTTTATCAATACAATTGTACATATATGGTAATTGATACCAACGGTAAACTTATGCCGCTTTTATTAGTGATAATAAAATGTAAAGAGCGGAATTAAGCGAGAAAGCTGTAATGCCAACTCGAACCGAAGGCTATATGTAAAAATATAGTCAGGGGCAACGCATAGAGAGTGAAACTATTTATAATAGAATATAACCTCTCCACGAGACCGCTCTATCTATTTTTCAGAGGTTAACTTGTGAGTTAGTAAAAAGAATTATAAATTTAATATTTATCTTACCTCAATTTTACAAAGAAAGAGAGGTAAGAAAAATGTTATTGAGTGAAACTGTAAAAATGAAATGGAATCCAAGAAATATAAAACAATATCAACAGAAAGGTTATTGCTATACTAATATGGGTGACGAATTTGATGTGAAAGTGCATGATTTGTCACTATATAGTCAAGTATTAATTAAATTAAAATGCGATTATTGTGGTCGTGAATATTTTACTAAATATTCTACTTGGCGCAAATGTAGTAAAGAAGGTATTGTACAGACAGATTGTTGTAGCAATCCTGATTGCACTACTCAAAAAGCACAAGAAGCTTTATTTAAAAAATATGGAGTTAATAATGCTTGTCAGTTATCTTTTGTGATAGAAAAGACTAAACAAACCAACTTAGAAAATTATGGTTGTGAAAATCCTTTTGCGAACAAAGAAATACAAGAAAAAATTAGAAAAACGAATCTTGAAAAATATGGAGTTCCTTATTCTATACAGAATGAGGAAGTTCGTGCAAAAGCGACAAAAACTTGTTTAGAAAAATACGGGGTTCCAAATTACGGAATTCTTTATTCGGCTACTCATAAAGGGGAACTAGGCTCTAATTGGAAAGGGGACGCACGAAAAACAGAACGTATAGAACGTTATGATCCTAAGTATCGAGAATTTAGACGTGATGTTTTTATTCGTGATCATTTTACTTGCCAATGTTGTGGGGCGAAAAATTACAAAGGACGTCATGGCACTGTTATTTTAGAAGCACATCATTTAAATAATTTTAAAGATTATATAGATGAAAGATATGATGTGAATAACGGAGTGACATTATGTAAAGAATGTCATAAAAAATTTCATTCAATGTATGGGAAAAAACACACCGTCAAAAAACAGTATTATGAGTTTTTAGAAAAGATTAAAAAATAGATAAAAAAATATGCTGAACTATTAGGAATAAAAACTAATAGAATTATAGGATAAAAAACCTATAAGTTAACAAAATGGTGGGTCTAGGAGTGTACGATTATATTATAAAAGACCAATATGATCCTGAAACAGGTGAAACATATAAGGCTTTATCATGTTGTAATAATGATGAAATGGCACAGAGATGTAAAGTAAGAGATGCAAAAAAAGTAATATATTCGGTTAAGGCAACCGCTGACTCTAATAGTATTTATTGTCTTTTACTTCGTAATGCAATTCAAAATGGTAATGTTGATTTTCTTGTATCTGAAAACGATGCGGAAATATATCTTTCTAAAGAATTTAAAGGATATAAGAAATTAACTGTATATGAAAAAGGTGAATTATTAAAATCTTATGCAGAAACATCAGCTGCCATTTTTGAGTTAGTGAAATTAAAAGGTTATTACAAAGATGGCAAACTTAAAGTATTTGAAACGAAGGGCAATAGAAAAGACCGCTACTCTTCTCTTTCGTATAATTATTGGTGTATGAAACAATTAGAACTTCAACTTAAACCAAATATATCTGATGTGGAACGACTTGTACACAATCTTACAATACGTAGAGGACGTACAAAAAATAATAGAATAATTTGAGGAGGTGCATATGGCACGTAAAAGAAAAAGAAATCGCAATGTGTCGAGCACAACTCAGACACGAGATACAATTATAACGCAACATGGAGAAAAAACAGTTTCTGAATTGCAATCTTTTTATAATAACAATTATGATAGATTAAAAAATTTTGAAGCTGCTCAAACTTCATTTAAACAAATTACAGATGTGACAAAAAACACAAGGAAAGCAATTCCCACTTTTAATAAAGAAAAATTACTTTCTTATTTAAAGAATATAAGTAATAATGAAAAGAATCTCAGGAATCTTTCTTGGTATTTATATTATCGTTCACAAATGTATAAGAAACTTATTAATTATAATGCGACTATGTTTGAATTAGACGCAAGACGCATTATACCAAATTATGATGTAACTGCTAATACACAAAACGATCAAAAAATGTTGAAGGAATATGCAGAAACAGCTAAATTCATTGATAGTCTTGACCTTCAGCAAAAATTTTTAATGATATATCTTATCTGTTTTCTTCAAGATGTGTTTTATGGTTGCGCTTATTATGATGATGATAATGGATTATTTATTCTTCCACTTGATCCAGATTATTGCAAAATTGCGGGCAGATTTCCAAGTGGTGATTTTGCATTTGCCATGGATATGTCATATTTTACAGGTACATATAATTATTTGCTTGAATATTGGGGAGATCCTTTTGAAAGCATGTATCGTCAATATGAGTCTGGTGGCGATGATTTTAAATGGCAGGTATTTCCAGAAGAGTATACTGTTTGTTTAAAATTAAATGTTGAAGATTGGAAAGTAATTGTACCATATTATTCTGGTTTATTTGCTGAATTAATTAATTTGGAAGACGTTAAAGATTTTCAAGCTATTGCGGATGAACAGGATATTTATAAGCTGATTTGGTTGGAAATGGAAACTATTACTGGTAGTAAAAATATTGATGATTGGAAAGTTGATCCTGAAATTATTATTCAATATTTTAATAGAATGTGCGAAGAAGCATTGCCAGATTATACTTCTGCCGCCATTGTACCCGGAAAATTAAATACTATTGGTTTTAGTGATAATGATGCTACTACTAATAGTAATAAAGTTACAAAAGCTACAGAAAATGTTCTTAATTCTGGTATGGGTGGTCAAGTACTTAATAGTATTTCTATTACAGGTACGACTGGTTTGAAACTTGCTATGAAAGTAGATACTGAATTAGCTATTAGTTCATTACTTGGTCAAACTCAAGGTTGGGTTAATAGATATGCTACATATAATCTTAGTACTCCTTGCAAAGTAGTGTTTTTCCCGATTAGTGCTTATACAAAGGAAGATTTTAGAAAAGAGTTGCTAGAAAATGGTACTTATGGTCTTCCTGTTAAATTAGCACTTAATGCATTAAATGGTATAAGTGAATATGAATCATTAGCTACTAATTATCTGGAAGAAAATATTCTTGGTTTATCCAATAAGTTTAATAGTCCACTTGTTTCTAGTCATACATCTTCTGGTAATGGTGATGGAGAAGTTGGCAGACCTACATCTGATGATTCAGATTTGACAGATGATGGAGAAGCATCACGTCTTAAAAGAGATAGATCAAATGGTTAAGGAGGTTGAAAATGGAAAAAATACCGTTTATTAAAACCTCTGATACAGAGGTAGCTGAATTATTTAGACAAGCGGGTTATCCTGAGATGGAAAAAGAGGGGACTTTGTTTGTTTTTGTAAATATAGGTCGTTTTGAAAATGGAGAGTTTAGTACTGTTCCTATTGATAAATGCACCTTCTCAAAAACGGTATGTTTATAAGGGGGTGCAATTATGTTTATTACTATAGATGCTTTTTATGATTATTTAGTTAAACAAGGAAACAGTGTTAATTTTTCTAAAGATAATTTTGTTGGTGGCTCTTTTGTAGCCGTTGGACTTGAGGGCGTTTTATCTTTTACTCAAGACACGTCTAAAGATGGACTTGTTAAAGCGCATTTAAAAGCTGCTCATGTGGGTAAAAATAAAAATCATAGTCAAATTACCTACAGTTCTATGAAAAAGAATTTAAAAAGTATTAAGAATCGACCTATTTTAGCATATATTCATCAACTTGAAATTGATGGAGAACAAAAAAATGTTTTTGGTTGGCATGCAATGCATGAAGATGATAATGGAGAAGTCATTTATGATGAAATTCCAGTGGGTCATGTTCCTACAGACGCTAAACCTGAATTAGTTTATGATGCCGACAAAGATAAGGAATATATTGAGACAGATGCTTATCTTTATGAGGGATATACGAAAGCACCTGAAATTCTTATGGATGCGGATGGACAATGCCCGGTATCTGTAGAAATCGATGTGTATGATTTTTCATATGATGCCAAAGAAAAAATCCTTAACATAGATAATTTTGTATTCAAAGGAATTACTATTCTTGGATATTATGAAGATGGTTCTACTGTAGAACCAGCTATGGAAGGTGCTAACATATCTTTATTAAATTTCAATGTGGATAAAACCACATTTGAGATAGATCAAAATTCTACGAAAGGAGGAAAAGATAATATGGGCTTATTTGAGCAACTTTTGGAGCAGTACAACGTGACAGTTGAAGATGTAACTTTTGATTATGAAAATCTTACAGATGAAGAGTTAAAAGCAAAGTTTGAAGAAATGTTTGGTTCTAAGCCAGAAGAAGAGACTCCTGATTCGAATTTTGATGATGGAGATTCTGAGGGTTCTGAAGACCCAGATGAAAATGATGAAGAAGATTCCGAACAAAGTAACGATACAATAGTTCAAGATGAAGCACCCTTATCTTCTATTAAAAAAAATAATTCAGTAAATGAAAATACAATTGTTTATTCTATTAATGATAAGGAATTTTCAGTATCATTAAACGATAAAATTTATGCATTAAGTGTTTTAGTAAATGATGCTTATTCTGAAAATGATAACGCTTATTATAATGTTGTTGTTTATGATAAAGAACTTGTAATGGTTGATTGTTGGAATGGGACTGCATATCGTCAATCTTATAATGAGAGAGCTGGCGTTTTTTCATTAAAAGGTGACAGAGTTCCTGTTCATGCAATTTATGTAACTGATACTGAAGAGCAACAACTCGATGATATTCGTTCTAAATATTCTACAATGTCTGAAGAACTTGCTAAATATCAGAAAGCTGAAGAAGATTCTCGTAAAGAAGCTATAATTAATTCTGAAGATTGGGAAGTCATTTCTGATTCTGCTGAATTCGCGCAAATTAAAGAACATATTTCTGAATATTCTGCTGATGAAATTCAGAATAAATGTGATGCTCTTCTGCTCTCTTTTGCTAAGATCAATAGCAAAAAAACACATGTAGCAAAGGATACTAATCAGCATAAATTTTCTCTGTTTAGAATTCCAGAGGGAAAGAGTGCTGAATACAAAAGATATGGCAATATCTTTGATTAATTTTAATTAAATTTATAGAAAGGAGATAAACGTTATGATTGATTTCGCAATTACTTTTACTCATAACGAAGCCTTCCCCTCTAAACTGCTTGCGGCAAGTGGTGGTGGGCACATTTATGACATTCAGCTGACTGCTGACCATGATAATGGCGTTCTTGTTGGACGTGGCAACTATATTAAATTAGGTACTTATCAGGAAACAACCGCTCCTAATACTTTTGCTGGTATTATTCGTGAGCAAGCCGCCAATGGCAACTGGTATGTTGAAGTTACAGCTGCTACAGAAGCGCTGTGGATTCTGATGCCTGAAATTTCCCCTTATGAAGCAATTCCTGAGACTGTAAATCCTAAAGCTTGGGTTAATAAAGCTGGCGATACTGTTAAAGGTTATTCTCTGACAAAAGGTGATATTTTTGAAATGTCCGCAGAAGGATTTACTGGCACACCTGCAGTAAATAAAAGCGTCACTTTTGCATCTGGTAAATATGTTGTTGGTAATTAATAGACTATAGAAAGGAGGATAAAGCGATATGATTAAAGTATTTTCGAGTGAACATTTGAGAAATATCTTTGCCGAGACTCCTTATGAGTCTGTACGCAATTTGATGTTTGATCTTGCTAATGACAGTGATATTGTTGTTGATGGCAAGGTTATTTCTAAACAAGAAGCTAATGATAAACTGAGAAAACTGGTTTTTGAAGTTCTTGATATTCATGAAGAGAAACCTTCTAAACGCACTCTGCATCGTGCTATGCGTAAGCATGGTGAAGAGTTGTTTGAAGTTATTGAAGAGGTTGTTGATCTGAAAATTGAAGAAGGACTGCGTGAAAATGATTTCTTTATGCAATATGTTGATCGCCGTTCTATTGCGAATGATGACATTATTGAATTTACAACTCCTGATAGAACTATTCTGAGTGTGGCTAAGGTTTCTGGTCAGCATCATGATTTCCTGCTCCAGAGGCTTGGTCGTGGTGAGAAGTTCACCGTTAAACAAGAAGTTTATGGTGCGGCTGTTGGTGCACAGATTGACCGTTATCTGGTTGGTCAGGATGATTGGGCAGCTTTGGTTAATGCTATTGCTAAGGCGTTCCAGAAAGAACTGATTACTCAGATTTATGCGGCTTTTACTAATGCTTATCAAAGACTTCCCGTAAGCCCTACTCTGATTGGTAATAACACTCTGGTTAAGGCAAGTTTTGATGATATTATCACAGAAGTAGAAACTATCAATGGTTGTGCGGCTGTTATTGTTGGTACGAAGACGGCTCTTAAGTCTTTGAATGCTTTAACTGATGTAAACTGGAGATCCCTGTCTCAGAAAGAAAGCGTTGCGGCTAGTGGACGTCTGGGTACTTATGAGGGTACAGAAATGATTGAGATTCCTAATCGTTATCTTGATCGTTCTCTGACTACTAAGGCTTTTTCTGACAAGACTCTTCTAATTCTTCCCGTTATTGAAGATAAATTTGTTAAAGTTGTTGACCAAGGCGAGACCGAGATTTATCAGATTACTGAGAAGGGCGAAGAAAACGGACGTTGGGATGACGTCATGAAGTATGAAATGACTCGTGGATTCGGTGTTGGTGTTCAGCTTGGGCGTTATTTCGGCATTTGGACTTTGCCGTGATAAGTTATAATTAAATAAGGATTAAAAGGAGTAAAGATATGGCAAGAAGCGCAAAACGTGTTGTTACAAGTGATGTTGGAATTGAGGGTGAAATTAAAGTTGCTCCAGTAAAAAAAAGTTTTAAAAATACAGATAGAATTTTATGTCATTCTGTGCTTGCTGGAAAAACGCATTTAATTGGAAAACGCACAAGAGAAATATATACTTTTCTTGGCAAAGGTGACAAAATTGAAATTGAGTATCAGGATTTGGTTGCCGAAGTTCGAGAAAGAACTAGGATTCTTTTTTATCCAATGATTATTGTAGATGATGAGGATTTTGTGGCTGAATTTAATACTTTGAGTGATTTTTATAAAACCTTATATCCTATATCAGATATTAAACAAATCTTGCAACGACCTATTAATGAAATAAAACAAATTATTCCTCAACTTCCTGCGGGTATTGAGGATAGTTTAAAAGCAATTGCATCTGAAATGGTCAGAAGCGGGGAACTTGATAGCGTTTCAGTTATTAAGGGACTTGATGAGATTTGGGGAACAGATCTTAATCTTCTGATTGGTTTTTCTGATAGCGAAGAGTAAGTAAATAGGAGGTAGACCAATGCCTACTATTACATACGATGAATTAATCTCCTCCTTTCTTCGGAAGGGGGAGATTTTAAACTTGTTTACAGAAGATATTACGGATGATATGCGAAATGAATTTTTATGGGGTTTAATTTATTCCGCTGTTAGTGATCCTTATGTAAGCAGACTTTTTAATAGTATCACTATTAATGATCCAACTGAACAATTGGATGAAACTGGTGAAACTATTATTGATGAAGTGACAGGGGAACCCGTCATTATTGAAGGACATATTGAATATGAATTAGTAAGAAAAACAACCGACTCTATGGATAAATTGTTTATTACGGATGTTATTGGTTATGGTATGATTGCTCAATGGCTTATGCCTTTGGTCTTTAGTACTGTTAATCTTACACAAATGTATGGTACAAGTGCAGAAAAATTTTATGCACAAGCTAACCATACAGCTGTAAACAATGAAATTTTAGATAAAGCAATTTATTTACAAAGAAAAATTATTAGAGACAGAGGACTTACTAATAATTCATATATTGATGGTTCTTCATCTTCATCTAAATTAAGGAGTGGTGAATCATAATGAACTATCTCTATGGAAAATTCAGTAAAGAACAAATTGCTGAATTTAAAGATAAACTCCATAAAAAATTATTTTGGCTATTACTCTATAAGGATCCTAAAACAGCACAAAATTATAAGAATGTAGATTTTAAAAAATATTTTATAAATCTTATGAAAGAGATAGACGGGTTAAACGAATTACTCTTCTATCCTACTCCAATTATTGGAATTTGTTGCAAGCTCCAAGCTGCTTATAAAGAATCTTGTAATGAACAGTTTGATTATCAAGTATATAGAAAGTTTGTATTAGACGCACATAACCTTGTTGACAAGATTGATGAGGGGGATGTGGTTTGATTACACAAGATATGTATAAATCAATGTTGACCAGTAGAGGTAAAAACTTATCACAAGCTAGGCGTAAACAATCAGATATGATAATGAATGCTACTTTTACTGGTGATACAGGATATAAACGAGTATATATACTTGATCCTGAGAATGGTTGGCATTATGAAGACGCCAAATATTCTAAACATGCTACTGTATCTATTTTAAAAGACGCTGTGGACTATTATTTACAATTTAGACCTAAAGTGCATTATCCAATTGGAGTATATGTATTTATACCTGATGATATTGATGATGACATTGGTTTTAAAGAATTTGAGCC
>ERZ809504.57-NODE-57-length-16661-cov-5.679092_pt1 | contig 16661 bp, 14 predicted proteins | sample MGYA00521273_ERZ809504 | MGnify/ENA primary metagenome ERZ809504 (study PRJEB31581, sample SAMEA3312979) | metagenome | study: EMG produced TPA metagenomics assembly of the PRJEB8939 data set (Metagenomic analyses of Rumen microbiomes reveals...
TCGTCGTATTGATATTCGTATCAATTCCCAAGCCCTTATGTCACTAGAGAATCATACCAATCTCCTCCAGAGAGGTGTTACCGCCGCGCTCACCAATACCATTGATGGTCACCTCCACCTGACGGGCACCTCCCATCACACCATTGAAGGTGTTGGCTGTCGCCATTCCTAAATCATTATGACAGTGAGTGGAGATAATGGCGTTGTCAATTCCATCCACATGATCCTTCAGGTACTTGATTTTCTCGAAATACTCCTGAGGAAGACAGTAACCAGTGGTGTCAGGGATGTTCACAACTGTGGCACCAGCTTTGATGACAGCCTCGACGACACGGGCAAGATACTCGTTCTCCGTACGACCGGCATCCTCACAATAGAACTCCACATCCTCCACATATTTCTTGGCATATTTCGTAGCAGCCACGGCACGCTCGATGATCTCCTCACGGTTGGAGTTGAATTTATATTTAATATGAGAGTCACTGGTACCAATACCAGTGTGAATACGCTTGTGCTTGGCATACTGCAAAGCCTCGGCAGCAACATCTATATCCTTCTGTACCGCACGTGTCAGGGCACAGATCGTAGGCCATGTAACTGCCTTGGAAATCTCTATTACTGAATTGAAGTCACCTGGACTACTAATGGGGAAACCAGCCTCAATCACATCAACACCCAACTGTTCGAGTGCCTTAGCTACCTGAATCTTTTCCACTGTGTTCAACTGACATCCGGGCACTTGCTCGCCGTCACGGAGTGTCGTGTCGAAGATAAACAATCTGTCACTCATATCTCTTTTAGACTAATAAAATAATTCTTTTCCTAATAAAATTGGTTGCAAAATTACACTATTTTCGCTCAACCACCAAATAAATCGTTACTTTATTTGGATAAAATGAAATAATTTCATACTTTTGCAGTCAAATTTTAAACGAATATTCTTTATATACTATGAATAAAAAAGTAACCATTTTACTATTAAGCCTCACACTTGGCTGTTCGTCAATCAGCGCTCAAGATGCGCAGAAGAGTGAATTACAGAACAGCGCAGAAACTGCCCAGACCATTCCTGCTGCCCGTCATAACTATATCCGGGCCTATGAGGATTATGTGGGAAAAGGACAAATGCAACTGGCTGTAGAGTGTGGTGCCAAGGCTGCCTCACTATATTCCAAAGACGGACTGCACAAAGAGGCATTTGAGCTTTTGCGTAATATAGACCAGACCATCAACAATAAGGCAAATGGTGCCAATGCCTCCGCATTACATTACCTTGTCACCAAGGAGCGTTTGCAGATGTATATGAAGTTCAGGAAGCCTGACAGCGCCAAGGAACAGTTAAATGTGATGGAGAATCAAGCAAATGCCTCGAACGATGAGAAAGTAAAAAACGACCTGCTCTACCAGAAGGCTATTTATTTTTACTCTTTCGGACTTAACGCCCAGGGTGATGCTGTCTTCAAGGAAATGGCAAACAAGCTAACGGCATCCAAGGAATATGACAAAGTAGATGAGGTCTATAAAACCCTGATCGCCAATGGTCGTAAGAGTAACAATGCAGGAATGGTGGCGCAGTCTTATAGCAATTATCTTGCTTGGAAAGACTCTACCAACGCTTTGAAACATGCCGATGAGATAGCTGGTCTGAAAAAACAGATTGCAGATAATGAGGCGTCAATTGATGAGAAAGACAGTTCCCTGACAACCCGTTGGGTGATCATTGTCGGTCTTATGATTCTTGCCGGAGCTTTGGCTGCGGCTTTAGTCATTGGAGCTGTCATCTTATTACGTTTTATCCTCCAGACTCGTAAACAAAAGAAGATTATTAATTTGGAGAAGGATAATAACGCGTTAAAAGCAAAGTTTATAAGTAATATCTCAGCCCAGCTGGATCCTACCTTGCAAAAACTTGACAGTAGTAAGCCTGAGGTGAAGGCATTGATGGATTTCTCACAGCATATCCAGACACTCTCTGAGTTGGAGAACTCCACAGATGAAATAGCATTGGAAGAGACACAGATTCCTTCTTTCTGTGAGGGTTTGATGGATCAGATCCGTGATAAGGTAAAACGTGAGGTGACCCTGAAGGTTAACGCACCTAAGATGACTGTTGAAATGAATAAGGAATATGTTTCCCATATCCTTCTCCACTTATTGACCAATGCCGCAGAATACACCCCGGAGGGTGGCACTATCTGGCTGGAATATAAGAAACGTAGTGCGCATACCCATCAGTTCCTCGTCTCAGACACTGGTTGTGGTATCCCTGAGGAGAACCGGGAGAATATATTCAAGCCTTTCCTGGAGATCAGGGACTTGACAAAGGGCGACGGTCTCGGACTGCCTATCTGTAAACAGATGGCGATGAAAATGAATGGAGACCTTGAGATCGACCCGGAGTTCACAAAAGGTACTCGTTTTGTGCTTGAACTGCACTCATGATTTTCTACTTTTCTGGAACAGGAAACACCAAATGGGCGGCAGAGCAGTTAGCTTTGTCGACAGGTGATGTGTTAAAGTACATTCCTGACGAGCTGAATAAAACGAAAAACGAGGGAGCTGGTCTCGTGTACCAACTCCAGCAAGGTGAGCGACTGGGGTTCTGCTTCCCCACTCATGGTTGGCAACCCCCTCGCATCGTCCGTGAGTTTATCCGAGAAGCAACCTTTCTTACACCATCCTCTCCCCTGCCCTATATCTATGCGTTGACCACCTGTGGTGATAATATGGGACACGCCATGCGTATCTTTAACAAAGAGGTGGGAAAGAAAGGACTCCATACGGATGCTGCCTTTGCGATAGTAATGCCAGAGTCGAATGTCTGTTTCTCGTTCTTGCATCTTGACACTCCCGAGCGGGCTCATCAGAAGATAGAAAGTGCTAAAGAACGTATGCGGCACATCTGTGAGGTGGTCGGCAATCGGCAATGTGGTGTGGAGGAACTCGTCAAGGGAGCCATCCCTTACACTTACACCTATGTCATTGGTGGCTATTATAACAAGCATCTCATCACTGACCAGCATTTCTGGGTGGATGAGGAGGCTTGTATCAATTGTGGACTATGTGCCAGACTTTGTCCTGTAGATGACATAGAAGGTACCCCACCCCAATGGAAGCACGATGGTTCTTGCACGAATTGTCTTGCCTGCTATCACCATTGTCCACGACACGCTATCCATTGGGGTAAAATGAAACGGGGACAGTATGTGTTTTCTGAATGATTCGGGGTACTGGTTTGCAGATGAAGCAATTGGTTTGAATTAGTTCTTTCAGTCCTTTTCTGGAGGAAACAATTCTTTAACAGTTAACAGTTGGTATTATACAAAATACTCAACCAATGGCAGGGATAAAAAATGGGTGATTTCTTGTAGATGTCGAGAAATTTATATATCTTTGCCACACATTACTATAAAACACACGCTTATGACGCACAATACGACACCGAGTTATAAGAAAGTTGATCAAAGGAACCGTCCCTGTGATCTGAAGAAGATAATTGTTTGGAGCCTCGCCACAGCATTTGTGTGCTATTTAAATGTAACATCTGTTGCAGCCCAAGGGAACAACAGCGGACAGGGTGGCGACGACAAAAACATTCAGTCGATAGCCAATCGGGTCCTGAAGTTGGAAAAAAGTTCAGATGCTTTCAATCTGTTCCTGAACCTACATACCTCTTATCAAGAACGCTTTGACGGTGACGATAAGGGGGGCTCTTTCAAAGGACGCCAGCTGAGACTAGAGATGAAAGGGAATCTGGATGACCACTGGAGCTATCGGTTCCGATACCGTCTGAACAGGCCTGGAAGCCAACAGGACGACAATTTCTCGAACAACATCGACTATATGCAGGTGAACTATCGCATCAACGACCGTTGGCGACTGACTGCGGGTAAGAAAGAACTTAGTCTGGGAGGATTCGAGTTTGACTTCAATCCCATTCAGATCATTGAGTACTCTGACTTCATGGATGCCTTGGCAGAATTTCATGTGTCGGCTCAAGTGGCATACACCATAACAAAAGGGCATGAAATACAAGCAGAGGTGTTTAATAGCAACAACAACAAGGCCGACAAAATCTATGAAGGAGCAGGAATTGAGCGCTCGCGGCATCCTCTTGGCATCAATCTGAACTGGACGGGAAATATGTTCGACGGTAGGCTACAGACCCTCTGGGCATGCAACTATATGAGCGAGGCCAAAGGTGCCAACACAAAGATGGTGCTGCTTGGTCAGAAACTGAACATGGAAAAGTGGCAGTTGTTTATCGACTACTATGGCGCGTGGGAAGATATAGACCGGCACGGCATTATCACGACAGATATGGGTAGCATTGCCAAGAAAGTGGCATACAACAGCGTGATAGGCGAATTGCACTATCAGCCCGCAGCCCATTGGAATCTCTTTGTGAAGGGTGCCGTGGAAAAAGCATCGCTGAGGAAAGTCGAGGCTTTGCGCAATTATCGTACAAGTTATACCTATCAGGCTGCTGTACAATGGTTTCCGGATCTCACGCAGGATGCCAAACTGTCGCTGGCCTACGTAGGCAAGAGCGTGAAGTATAAGGATGGTTGTGGATTGGAAGACTATAACAACAATCGGATAGAGTTAAGTTTGATTTATCGTATTAAAGTATATTAGTATATGACAAGCATATCGATTTTTGACAAATGGTGCCAGATGAGTCTTGTGCTCCGCATTCTGGGCGGACTCATCATCGGAACCTGTCTCGGACTCTTTGTGCCACAGTGGAACTGGATAGGCATCATGGGCTTTACATTCGTCAGTGCGCTGAAAGCCATAGCCCCCATACTGGTGGCTGTGCTGATAGCAGCCAGCATCGCCAAAGCAGGTAGCGGACTGGGATCCCGTTTCCGGGTGGTCATCTCGCAGTACATGCTCAGCACGTTTATTGCAGCGATGTGTGCCGTGGTGGGCAGTTTCCTGTTTCCTGTCACGTTGAAGCTGAGCAATACCGTTGACCAGTCTGTTCCCGGTGCCCTCTCCGATGTGTTCAGCAACCTTCTTTCCAATATGGTGACCAACCCGATGGTGTCTATTTCGGAGGCAAACTATATCGGCATTCTGTTCTGGTCGATTCTGATAGGCATTGCCCTGAAGATGAAGGCGAGCCAGCAAACCGTTACGGTGGTGCAGGACATCTCAGAGGCCACTACGCTGACGGTGAGGTGGGTCATCGAGTTTGCGCCATTCGGTGTTATGGGTCTGGTGTTCACGTCAGTGTCTGATGGCGGTTTGATGGTGTTTGGCACCTATGGCCATCTGGTGCTGCTGCTCATAGGCTGTATGCTTGCCTGCGCGCTTATCTTCAATCCACTCATCTGTTTCCTGATGTTGCGCCGCAATCCCTATCCCCTGCTATTCACCTGTCTAAAGGAGAGCGGAATGCAGGCTTTCTTTACCCGTTCCTCGGCTGCCAATATCCCCATCAACATAGCCCTGTGCAAGAAGTTGGGACTCGATGAGGACTTCTACTCTGTGAGCATCCCACTCGGTGCGACCATCAACATGGATGGGGCAGCTATCACCATTACGGTGATGACATTGGCTACAGCCCACACGATGGGTGTTGAAGTGACGTTCGCCTCGGCTCTCTTCCTGAGTATCATCGCCACGTTGGCCGCTTGTGGAACGTCAGGTGTTGCCGGCGGTTCGCTGCTGTTGGTACCCATGGCCTGCTCGTTTTTCAATATCGGCAGCGACGTGGCTATGCAGGTTGTAGCAATAGGCTTTATCATCGGTGTGATACAGGATAGCCTTGAGACAGCCCTTAACTCCAGCAGCGACGTATTCTTTACCGCTACAGCCGATTATTACGACAGGAAGAAAAGAGGCGACAACAAGGCGTGATGTGACCTTTTAGCGTGTTACTATTTTCCCATTGTGAATATAGAGGCCCTTTTGGGTTGGTTTCCCTTGCAGGCGTCGTCCTTGTAGGTCGTAGTAGTGAGCATCTAGGTTGCTGTCCACCGTGCGAATGCCGTCGATAGCAGTTACGCCCTGAGGTGTCACCTTAGTGCCCATCTTGACGGTGACATCCAGCAGGAAATCGCCTAAAAAGAATCCGGCATAATCGGGATATACCATGATACGTACGTCCTTCGGCGCGGCATCTTGGTATAAGACATCTTCGATGCCCAAGCCGATCAACTCGATAATCTGCCCCGATGGTACGGCGTCATGCGATGAACCACGAACCGAATTAGCCCCTTCCATACTTGACTGCATGACAATGGAGAAAGGATCCTGCCAGAGGCGCGTGTCATTGTTCTTGACATAGAACACGGCATCAATGGTCTTACTGTCCTTATAATCTATCGTGTAGTCCACCAACTGAAGGTCGTAGAAGTGCGGACTGTTCTCCACGGTGACTTTGGCTTTGTCGTGAGTTACCAACCCTAAGAAATACTCTAACTCGACATCTATGTCTCCTTGACAGGGTATTGTCATGGGATAGGTCAAAGTGGTGCGCTCACCGGGATAGATTTCGATAGGACGCAAGGTTGTCTTGATGTCCAGTGCCGACAAGGACTTTCCTTGTTTTGACTTGCCGGAAACTTTGAGTCTGGTGACTGTGCTGACCTCTTGCTCGTCCTGGTTCTCAACGACAACTACCAGGGTGTTCTCCTCCAGCGGTGTCGGTGTTGTTTCAAAGTGGGCATCTACGATTTTCAGTTTCATGGAACGACGGAGCGTAGCCTTCGCATCCTTTACATCCACATAGAAGCACTGTCCCTGCTCACAAAATGTCTGCCATGTTGCTGTGGCATCGTCGGCCTCGCGGGCTATCGGCCAGAGTGCATAGCTACCGTCGGCCAGCGACAGCTGTTTAGTCTTGTAAAACTGACCGGCAATCATTCCATTGATGTACTTGGTGGTCGTATCGTTCTTCAATACGGGAACGAAAGTGCCGTCATCATTCCTGATGCCTAAGCCCATATAATAGGCCGTATTCTCTAAGTTGAAATCGGTGTATGCCGCCTGATAAGCCATGATAGTATCGACTGTGATCAGTTCGTTGTAAAGAGTCAGTTTCTTGACGACTTCCGGCACTTCCGTCTCCTGTCCAGTGCTTTTCTCCATACCGAGGATAATCTGCTGGTTGGTAGCAAAGCCAAGGTCTGTGCTGGAGGCTGACCCCACGCTGGTGTTGTCCTTAGGATTCAGCACGTTAATGGCGAAATAGCCGTCGTTCATCCCTGCCCATCCCCAATTGACATGGAACATGCCATTGCCGTCATAGCCGTCAATGACAAACTCATGGCCACCGCTGGAGCTCTGTCCACCGAAACACACAGGGCGCTTGTGGTTCAGCTCGTTCCATATCACCTGCTTCCATCCCTCGATGGTATATCCGGAACGGTTGACGTTATGGGTGGCTTGTGAATAGCCAAAATAGCGTCGCAAGGCATTGACAATGAACTCATGTTGCGTACCCGACGCTTCTGGCGTATAGGTCATCTTGACGGCCTGTCCGCAGTAGCGCATCAGTTCGGCAATAGCCATACGCTGAGCCTCAGTACCAGGCTGTTCTGTGGTATAGTTGGGCAGCATCTGGTCCCACTTGAACGTGGTGGCAGGCAGTTCTGGCAGCGTACACGGTTCTTTTTCATTGTACATGAAGGTGTAGGATGGTATCGTGGTCGTGGCATCCTGAGGCCATCGGTGGTAGTACATGACCTGAGCCATTGCCGTAGCCACACATCCCGTGGCACTGTGCTTGCCTTTCCAGCTGCTCTTCTCCGTGCCTTCATAGACGGGTGTCATCAGGTCATAGGGATTCACCTGATACCATGTAGTATGGAGCAACGGAGTAATGGGTGCCAACCCGGTGTCTTCGGTCTGCTGAAAGGCTGTGTAGCTTTTGCTGAGACGGCAAATGTCGTCGGCATAGCTCTGAAGCCACGAGCGCATATTGTCGGGCATGTCGTCGGTGTCAATACTTCCCGTCAGACTATAGCCCAGGATAGGTATGGTACGGTCGTCGCCAGAGGCTATGACATATCCCCCACCCTCTATATTAAAAGCATAGAGCAGCTGTGTACCGGCATCGGTTTGCTGCATATTGAGGGAAAGCTGTGCGCGATGCATCGCTTTTGAGCCGCCTTGGCGTTTTTGCATGAAGGCACGGGCCTTCTCCATGGCTTCCTGCTGGCTGACTTCCGCAGCGAACAGAGTCATTCCCGAAATAAGAATGATAAATAATGATACGAGTCGTTTCATAGATTCCAAACTTTAATTTGGGTACAAATATACAACTATTTTAATAAACTTAGTTGAAAACAAACAAAATGTTTATCTTTGCAATACTCACAAGGGGATGACCCCCTGTGAGTGGCAACATCATGCGCTCAAAGAACTTCACGATGTCTAACCAGTAGAGACGCTTCCACATACTTCCACCATGCTTCAATCCATAGTAGAAGTTGTAGCCGTCAACATACACTATAACTTTTTCTTATCCATAGTCGATAATAATAAAGCCTCCCGAGAGAGGCTTGACCCAAGTAATTTGCATACAAGGGGGGATTAATCTTTCTAAGTTGCTCTTTCACAACTGACCCAAGTAATTTGCATACAAGGGGGGATTCTGCTGCAAAGATAGGAACTTTTTCTGAAACTTCCAAATTATAGAGCAACTATTTTGCGAAGGTACGACAAAATTATAAAGTCTTACTTGATTCTATCTATTAATGTCTCCGGACTCATACGAGTATCCCAGATGTCCATCACTCGGACAACATTGTTTGCCTCATCATAATGATATATGATTTTGAATCTTTTATGCATGACGTGGCATTGTCTGTACAACTTCTGTCTTTCATGCAAGAAAGGTTCTGGAGGATAAGAGCTGGGGAAGCGTTCCAATCGCCATTCAACAGCACGAACATCAGCTTCCCATCGTTTAGCAGTACTCTCACCAAATTCCATCATCGCATACATGATGTTTTCTGCCAATTGTAGTTTGGCAGTGTCCTCCCAGATTATTGTAGCCATGGAAACTTCTGATGCATTTCATCCCACATCCGTTCTGAAGCAGTCCATTTTGTTGGATCATCTATTTCTGACTCAGCCTTCTCAATTCTGGCAACAGCTTCTTCCAATGTCTTTGGACCCAAGATAGGACAACGGTCCCAGTCCAGGTCATCAATCTTATCATGTATGGGGACTGCACCAGTATAGCTTCCAACTCCGACATTCTGTACATCAACAGAAGGTTCGCTGGCAATACCAGTGTTCTCTTCTTCTTCGAATTGTTGATAATTTTTCTCTTCCATATTATAGTTGTATATTCGACTGCGAAGATAGTCATTTTTCTCATATTACACAAGTTTTTAAGTAAAAAAGTATCTTCCTTCTTACTTCAGACATCGTTTATGTCAGGTACCTGTCCTTTTGTCACTAAAGACCTCATACCCGAATCAGGTATCAGGTTTGCTCACAAAGGGATCCCCTGTGAGCAGTCCTGTGAGCCCTTCCTATCTATTTCGTTCCATTCGCTTACGATTCATCCTCTCAAGGATATCAACAGTAGAACCTTCTGTGCTGACACCTGCCCTCCTTGCTTCCTCAACGACTCTTGCATGATTTCTCTTTTCAAGAATTTCTATTGTTGACAATTCAGAATCATCCTCTTGCCTTTTGGGTTCAGTTTTATAAGACTGAGAACCTATGATATTTTCAACTGCTTTATTGGCATCTTCAACAGCCTGGCTTGCTACTTTGTTTGCATTCTCTATAGCTTGTCCCGCTACCTTATCTGCCTTTTTTACAGCTACATCTGCAATTTGAGAAACCTTGTCAGTTTTATTATTTGTTTCCTCCTGATGATATATCACATCAAGAGTTGAATTAGAAGGAATGTTTTCACTTTTCTCTGCATCATTTGACGGCACCAAATCTTCAGTCTCCACCTCATCTTTATCAGAATCATTATGCAAAACTATAATACCACTCACTGTGTATAGCACAAAAAGTGCCAACACCCCTAGTAAAAACCATTTCCCCTTCTTCGACTTTTTAGGAGCAGGCACTTCCCATCTTTCATATTCTTGTTTATTCATAATAATTAAATAAAGTCTTTTTCTACTATCTATCCTCCAGAAACTATCACTTCCAAAATTTTATTTGCTATCGCTTTTGCCATCAGTGGTGGCACAGCGTTGCCAACCATCGTATATTGTGGCGTCTCTGACTTACGCTTATCACCGCCCGTTGTTCTCTTTCCCTGAAACACAAATGAATCGTCAAAGGATTGCAGACGCGCCATTTCTCTCACCGTCAAGGCACGATGCCTACGGTAATGGATAAAGTCATCTGGCAACGTTACAACTGTTGGCGACTGGCCTTCTGGCTTAAGAACTGTGTAGTTACGCTTGTCTGAATTAAGACCCATATTCTTCAATTGCTTCTTCACGTCATCTGTGTAATCACCAGCTTCTCCTATCACAGCCAAGCGTTTCAGAACTTCTTCGCTTTGCTTGCTAGTCTGATGATTGAACAAATGTGCGTGCTCCAACAGACCATTTTCTAGGTTATCGAGATTCCTGACGTAGAATGGTGGCTCTTCGAATGTAAAGCGATGACCCAGTCTTCCTGTTCTTGACCATTCAGAATAGGTCTCGCCCTGTTCGTTTGGTTGTCCGTTAAGACTTCTTTTCACATTCAAAGCTGTATAACGTTCATCCTTTGGCACATTAGCATAGTCATCAGCTATTTCAGCGTTATCCAGAAAGTCCAAATCATGAAGAGCTTCGTAGATGGTTACCTTGTTCTTCTCTGTAGACGCAGGAATCTCTGTAATCATAGGCTGGTCCTTACGACAGCCAATGAAAACAACCCTTTCTCTGTTCTGAGGTACACCATAGTCTGAAGAATTCAAAACAAGTGGTTTCTTTATTCTATAGAGATGAATCTCATTCATGATGTGCTCATAATCTTCGAGAGAATCATCATCTATAGCATATTGACGCAACTCTTCAAAGACTTCTTCCAAAGTCAAAGTATAAAGCTTAACAATTAGCCTCAGCCTTTCAACAACATCAGGTTGAGTCTTAAACTCTTCAACCCAATAAATATGTCTTTCAATTAACTCAGCTAACTGGTCATCACTTATCGCATATACAAAGTCGTTGAACTTCTTTACCAGCTGATCATTGTCAACGTCTGCTTCTGCTTTCAAATGCATAACAGAATCTATCAACTTCTGTCGTTTCGATGATAATTTAAGTAGTGACAACGCATGGCGTATCGTTGTAATATGCTGATTGCTTTTGCTAACCTTTAATGAGACAGTTTTAGTGAGCTGTTTATATACAGATTCAACAATCTGGAAATACTTATCAATGAATTTCTCTTCCTTACCGTCCTCAACAACTTCTATTCTTATTTTATTAATGAAGCATTGACGCACAGAATCATTAGCCGTTCTGCTCAAAACTCCATTGAAGTAGGCAAGCATTTCATCCACTTCATTTTCATCAATGATAGAGCGGATTTCATTCATCACTGCCGTCTTGAACTTGCCACGGTCTTTCGTGAGAATGCCCTTCACATTCTCCATCACAAAATATTTTGGACGGAATTTTCTGATGACCTTCAAGTAGTGGATAAAGAGATTATCGCGCTTGTCAAATTTCCTTCTTCGCCCTGACAAACTAAACGACTGGCAACTTGGGCCGCCAGTTACTACGTCGATGTCTTGATCACCAATTTTTTCTTCCAAATGCTTTATAAAATCATCTGACATAATGTCCTCAGTAACGAAAGCCGTATCAAGCCCCAACTGCCGATTATATCTCACACGATGGGTCAGTTCACAGTTACTGTTGATGTCACTTGCCAGAATAAATTGGAAGTATTTATCATCAGTATATGCTTGCAAAAATCCCTCGCTGATGCCGCCAGCACCAGCGAAGAGGTCAATGAATTTTATTGGAGTCTTATCTTGTATGAACTCTTTTCTTTCTGCCATATATTATCTTTTCTTACGCTTCTTGTTCTTTTTATGCTTCTTCTTTTTCTTGGAAGCAATGCCTGCAGCTGCCATTGCCTCGTCACGTTCCTTCTTCTCTTTCTTTCTATCGCCAACACTCTTAATGTATTCACGGTTTTCATCAAGGAAATTATAGAAGTCCTCCTTAGAATAGGCACCAATGTCAATAACTCCCCCAAGCTTATTGATTAGCTGAATGCACTTATCTGTACGATACTCAAAGTGCTTATCGAATACTGAAGAATCCGGATCAGAGTCTTTCTTCTTCAATTCGTCCATATAGAATCTCAGGATGCCTCGTATGGCAGCAGGATTACTCATTACATATGTAGCTGCACCAATACCTCTATCACGCAGTTTCTGTATGGAGAAGAGGAACTGTGTGTAGGTATAATCGTATGTGCCATCTTCTTGCTTTATTGCACTACACTTGAACGACCAGTACAAACCCTCAAGCCAGTTACGTATACGCCCCTGACCATAGAACCAGTGCTCCTTGACATTGTTGTAAGTAAGCTGCGTGCCATCGTCTTTTGCCCATCTCGTACACATGTATTTATAAAGGACAACATGTGACAAATACTGCCAGAAATGTGACTGTGCGGCATGTAATGGAGTTAGATTCTCATAACTTTCAAACAAAATCTTACCTGCATAAAAATCATTTGCTGCCAAACTATTGTCAGCATAGGCCATCATACCAGATAGATCTGGCTGCTCGAAGCTAAGCTCTCTAATAGCATCTTGAGATTTTGCTTCATCTTCCCAGGAGAATTCTGGATTATTATATTTGTCGAGATTCTCGTTAATGTTTGCTTCCAGATCCTCACAGAATTGAGGTGTAAATATACGCTGTTTCATAATTTAATCCTCCATTGCTTGGTCAATTACCTTTTTGGTTTCATCCAAAAGCATTACATGTACATTTGACAAAGAAGCATTCGCGATATCATATATCTCGTCTAAATCCAACTTGTAATCTTCAGGAACAGGCATGTCAATTTTGGAGCAGTAGTCATCCACTATGTTCCTAAGGTAATATACCCAATCCCTATCCGAACTATAATGTTGTGGCAAAACACTCAAAGCATAAATCAATGCAGGGAATACGAAAGCAGCCTCAACGACAGCAGGGCACGTGCTTTCGACACATTCAAATTCCGTTTTAGAACTTTTGGGATACTTTATTACAACTCTTTCACCATCAACAGAGTACTCAACTCTTGAAACGTCAGCAGCTTTTGTTCTAAAGATTTTACTTAAATCTGTGTCATTGTCTTTTTGTTGCAAATCAAAATTTATGCTATCTATGTAGGCAATTATTCCTCCTTTAGGATAGTCAACAGCCCCTTCATAAATCTCATTCACATCAAGATAATTACAACCGCTTATATCCGTCGTAGCGACAACAAGAACTTTAACTAAAAGGCGTTTATGTACTTTTTCTGCTGGAATTCTGACTTGAAACTCTGGAGAAGATGATTCTTTCATCTGCAGGTAATATGTTTGAACACACTCAACGATACATTTATAAGTCGCCTTTTCTTCAGCAATCAGACGCTTTATCCCTTCATTCTCGACAGTCACAGTATAATCAAGAACAAATTCATTAGAACCTGCATCAAGATTCATTTTATGAGTGCCATCAGGCTCTGGCCCATTGAAGTCATCATTAGGCAATCCCCATATTGGATATGGGTAAGTCGCATTTTCTCTAATTTCCATAAGCCTTAATAATTAAAGTATAATTCTTGACGCTCTCAACAGGAGTAAATTTTATTGCATTATTGCCTGCCGTCAAATTAAAACCCGTAATCTCATTAGAATCCATACCAGCAATCTTACAGTTGTCTGATACGCGATTTAGGGATAGCGGTATCTGGCCTGTAACACCTTGCACGAACAATTCTATACGACAGTTTTCGAAATCGCGTGGGACTGTAAGAACTAGTTTACAAGCAAACTCGCCATCATGAAGCGGTATAAGATGTCGGCTTCTGCCATCTAATTTTATTTCACGCATACGGACTCCGCTATCTTCTATTTCATCAGAGTTACCTTCATCATTTCCTTCACCACTAACAATTGGACTATCTGGCGCTTCAGGAATTCCGAAGGGTGGTGTTGGAGTAGGAGGTTCAGGATCTGGGCCTGGCGGAACAGGTACGGGCGGGTCTGTAGGAGTTGGAGTAGGAGGCTCAGTTTCAATGGGCGTAACACTGGGGCCAAGATTAGTTTCGTTCGATGCCACCTTCTTTCCCCTAGACTTCTTTTTCTTACGTTTACCTGAAAGCGATTCAAGAATAGAAGTACGTCCATTAGCCTTAGTCACCTTAACCCTTTCTGTAATGTTTGTAGAGGGCCAGATTGACTCTTCCTCATCATCTTGTTTTTTATCTCCTAATACAGAGACGCGACGATTTCGCAAAGATACTATAGTACGCTCTTCGCTTTCTTCTTCTGGGAACATCTGTTTCTCACAAGCAGAAATAAATGAATCTATTTCTTGAAGAACTTTTGCTGCAGCCTTTTGGTATTCCTTGGACTCGCCACGTAGTTCTCCTAAATCCCATTTGTCGTGGGTAACATTTTCCATGCGTCTAAGATATTTGCTCCCATCTCCATCGCACAGGAAAAGTGCATAATAACCCTTATTATTCCTTCCTCGCTTAACCTCAACGACCATATTATTGTCTCTCATGTAGACAACGCTGTCTCTTGAATTGGCTTGTCTTATGGTATCGGATTTCCACATATAGAGCATTGCATGACCAATTGTTTCAAATTGCCCCAAAGAAATGTCGGTGGTATCAAATACCCTATGGTCATTATCTGTATTTTGTTTGCAGAGAATTTCTTTGTAATAAGGACGGGGATTGAATAAAAGCTCTGGCGTACGTGTTCGTTTGCCGTCCAATTCTCCCTCTTCCTGATAATATTCTTCAATTTTATTATTAATGTTGTCGCATGAAAATTCTTCGCCACATATATCTACAAGCAACTTGTTTTCTGCTATTGCTTTAAAGAAACTGCGGAGGATTTCTTTTCGCATAACAACAATATCCGCTTCATTGTATTCCATTCCTAAGACGAAAGCGTCAGTCCCCGGTTCTTCCCGAAGGAACACCTCTGGTATAGACGCTCCTGTGTCTGGTCTGGTACCGTTGTTGCTATCATAAAAAGCAACATTTTCGTACAATTGATCAGTCCCATTGTCATCTTTGAAGAGGTGGTCGCATAATTTGACTACTCCCTCTCCAAAAGTATCACCCTCAGTAGTCTTTGTCGAATAATAAACCGCATTGATTCCAGAATTGACAAATCCTACAGTTTTACCAAGGCCATGACTGCCACCGGCATGTTCAGAGTCTTTAAAACTAGAACTTGAAGACCTAACACATGACTTGAACTTACTTGGCTTGAATCTACCAGCCTCATAAGGCATACCAAGCGTATTGTAATCGGAAACCTTCAAATAACCTATACTATTCCAATTCACACGTTCGTTCAAATATTCATATTTTTCGTAATATGGGTCTTTGCCATTTTCGATTGAACGACACATTTCGCTGCAAGATTTTAGACGTTCTAGCAACGAAATGATTAATTCAGGATACTGACTACATTCTAAAGTATCATAAGAGAAAGACACTTTGACAGGCTTGTCTGCTAAATCTGGGTCGTGAGCATCCAGAGAGTTCTGAATATACTCACGAACCAAACAGCGCAATTTGTTTGCAAAGAAGAAAGACAGAGACGAGTCTTCTCTTCCTTGGTTCATTGAGGAATCGTTTCTGATGACGAAATTCCATTTACAGTTTAGGTCTTTAGCCATATACGACTACTTGTTAAAGGTAAAACCAGACTTTCCGTTTCCTTTGCTAAGTTCATTAGCATAAACAGCTTTAGCATCCTTGAGAGCTTTTGAGATTTCCTCAAACATATGATTCACATCATCCTCGTCATACTCGTAGTTTCTGCGATTAGAACAATTCTGCAGAAGGTTCAGATAATCAATGATTTTCTGAACACGATTAGTAGCAACTTTTGTAAATCTTTTGCGTCTAGAATTTTCAGCCATAGTCTATAATTTAAAAAAATACACTGCAAATATAGTCTATATTTCTCAAATATAGCACACATCTTTCAAATAAATGCACATTTAAAGATAGTTTAACACTTTGACATATAACAACAAGGAAAAAATTACAATAATTAGTAAGGTTAAAGGTAAAAAGGTTTAGTATCAGTTTAAAAACATCCAACTATTTACGGCATTAATCTTGTCAAAGTCGAACTATGGATTACCATTATAACCTGTACAAGCTAAGTCCTTTAAAGGATATAAAAGTCTAAGGACAAAGAATATTACTTTTCTACTTAATCTCTATGAATGTACTGGGATTGAATCCATTACAAAGATGCTCATTTGAGAAGACATATCCAGTACATTAATAAATCATAAAAAATCGGGATTTAACAGTTTAACAGTTAACAGTTAGTATTATACAAAATACTCAACCAATGGCAGGGATAAAGTGTGACAGTTGTGACAGAAAACAGTTAGTGAAAGTCAACGTTCCTAGGAAAAGAGTCAACCAGCTTAGGGGAACTCGTCAACGATTCCCAGGGTGCGGAGTCAACTTAT
>ERZ809504.58-NODE-58-length-16382-cov-7.337723_pt1 | contig 16382 bp, 16 predicted proteins | sample MGYA00521273_ERZ809504 | MGnify/ENA primary metagenome ERZ809504 (study PRJEB31581, sample SAMEA3312979) | metagenome | study: EMG produced TPA metagenomics assembly of the PRJEB8939 data set (Metagenomic analyses of Rumen microbiomes reveals...
AGCTATTTTTTGGGGGCAAATTTAGGTTGATAATAGTTGATAGAATAGGTGCAAACATTAGGTAGTCTTTTATATTGGTTATTAAATAAGAATGAAGTTTGAAACAAAGAAGGAGGTGTTAGAATTTTATGGGAAGGATGGAAAGAATGTAAGGGCGTTAGAGAGGATGTTGCAGAAAGGGATGGTAGTGTATGAGAATGGGTGGTACATGACAAGGAGTGAGAAGGAGAAGGAGTTGCAGAGTTCGTATAAAGAGAAATATTTATTTTTAAAAGAATATTTAGGGAAATTAGAAGGGAAAATTGAGGATATGATAGTATTGTATTATAAATGGTATAAGAATAGGGAGGAGAATGAGAACGAAAGGAGAAGAATGGAGTGAGAGAAGGAAAAACAGGTATATTCGTTAAGTTTTTTTAGGGATACTGTATGGAAGCAGGTATGATATGAGCCAAAATTGAATAAAGCAATTAAAGATGAGTGAGATGTTGAGAAGAAAGTGGAACAGAAGAAAGAAAAGGACACAAGTTTGTATTCTGATGATAGGGAAGTAGGAATAAGTGTTGCAGATGGATGGGTTGCTGACTAAAATAGCATTATAGAAGACTAAATTAGAGAATATTCTCTAAAATGATGTTGTATTATGAAAAAATGTCTTGCAACTCTTCCAAATTTCGTTAATTAGTAGTTGAAAGACAAAAGAACACATTAAATAATGTGGTAGGAATACTCGTAATTTTACTTACGAGTTTTTTTTATGTTAAAAACAAAAGAAAGTATAGAATTAAAATGGAACAAGAAGTGGGAGATGTTAAAAAAGAGTACACAATTTAGGTATGATGTATTATTAAACAAGTATAGAGCTAAATTAGATGGAGATATAGAGAAAAGAAGGTTAAAGCATGAGAAGAAAATAAATGCATACTTAAATAAGAAGAAAGTTGAGTATCAGAGAAAGATGAAGAATGAGATAAGGGAAATGGAGAACAGACCACCAATTGTTTATAAGAAAAGAGTAAGTCCTGTTAAAAAGCCATTGCAATTTGCTATGGAGTTAGCACAGGAGAATGCCAAGTTAAGAGATACTAATGCAGATGGAGTATGAAGATGTATTAGTTGTCATCAAATAAAAGAATGGAAAGAGTTAGCATGATGACACAGATACACTAGAAGATATAGCACAATGTGTTTAATGAAAGAAAACATAAATGCACAATGTCATACCTGTAATTATATAACTTGACCTATGTGAAGTGTAAAGAAGAAAGTAGAAACGAATAATGAGTATGATAAGAGTATATTAGAGAAATATGGAGAGGAAGGACTACAGAAATTAAAGACAGCAGTGTATAATTATTTTCATAACAAAGCAAAGAAATACGACTTATATAAAGAAGTGCCAAAGCTTATTAAAGAGAATGAGGAACTATGGAAGACAAAGAACTTCTATACACCTAGAAGGAAATGGAGAGAACTATGGGCTGCACATGAAGAAGTTACTTTAAAGAAGTAATTTTTATTCGTAATAAAAAATATGGAACTAAACAAAATATATAATGTTGACTGTTTAGAATTGATGAGGGGGGGGGACTTAAATAATAGTGTTGACCTAGTATTAACTGACCCACCATACGAATTTATAAGCAAAAACCCACAATGATGAGGGTTTATGAAAAAAGAGAACAAGAAGCACTTAGAAGAATTGAATAAAGAGTTTTGAATGAGTTTTGAGCCTACTGAATTGTTAGAGCTGTGTAAAAAGGTATGTAAGAAATTCAATGGATACTTCTTTACTAATAAGAACTTACTCAAAACCTACATACAACGGGCAGATAAAAATAAATATAAGCGAGATATATTGTTGTGGTTAAAGCCAAACCCAGTGCCAATTAACAGATGACATTATTTAATAGATAAGGAATACATAGTTTACATACACGAAAGTTGAGCAACATTTAATAGTAAGGAATGATACCAGAATTACTTTACATATCAGTCCTACCCTATTTGAAAAAAAGAATACGACCATCCAACAGTAAAGCCTAAGGAGTTATTGTTTAATAAGATAAAGATAAGTAGCAATGAGTGAGATGTTGTATTTGACCCATATATGTGAAGTTGAACGACAGCAGTAGCTTGTAAAGAATTAAATAGAAACTTTATAGGATGTGAAATAAACCCAAAATATTGTGAGATAGCAGAACAAAGACTATCACAAACACAAAGAGAACAGACTTTATTTTAATAAGTTAGACAATGGTTAAGCGAGATGATATAACACTAGATGATGATAAATTCGTTAAAGAGCCTAAAGATAAGACATTAGCGACTAGATGAGTTTGAAACCTAGTGCCTAAGTTTAGGAGAAAGAGTGTAATAGAAGATAGTTTAGACACATTAGAACAAGCATTTAGGCTTGATGCTACTGTAGATGAAGCCTGTGTATTAGCAGGAATAAGTCCTGCTACATATTATAGTTATATGAGTAGACCAGAGAACGAAGAAGCGAAGTTAAGAATGGAACAAGCAAGGAATTGGACAAAGCTAATAGCAAGAGCTGCAGTATCTAACGAAATATGAAAATGAAATGCAAAAGTAGCATTAGAGTTTTTGAAAATGAGAGATAAGAGATATGCAAACAATGAGTTAGTAGATGATGTAGTGGACAATAGTAAGGTTGTTCAATTTATATCAGTAAACACAAACAAAGAATGAGAAAGTACAACCAGCCCTGACTGAGTGACTGATACAAAGCAAAACTTGTCCTCTGAATGATATGTGAGTTCTTGAGAGAATGAAGTGAAGATGACTTGATGGGACAATGAGAAAGAGATGTTAAAAAGGTTAAACTCGTAACGTTTCAGAAGCGAATTGGTAGGAAGATACCAGCAGAGGAAGATGAAAATGACTATCGCCAATTAAGCATGACACCATCGGCAGTGACAAAGAGAAAATATAGAAAGGGTAAAGCATATAATGACTACTTAGAAGAACTTAGAAAAATGAGAGGAAGATAGTTTTAAAATATTAAAAAAATTTTTTATATGTCCATATGTGACTATTATGCCGAATATAGAGATAAAACTAACAGCGAACCAACAGAAAGCATTTAATGTATTATTGGACAATGTGCATACAGCCATTTGATACTGATGAGGTGCAGGTTGATGAAAGACTTATCTAGGTATTATATGGTTATGGAGAATGTGTAACCAATATCCATGAGTAAGATATGCTTTAGTAAGGGACACTATCAAGAACATTAAGCAGACATCTGTAATATCATTAGAGAAATTTTATAGGGACTACAATATACCTTATGAAATGAGAGGAAACTTAAACAATGTATCTAATGTTATTACATTTAAGAATGGTAGTCAGATATTATTAAGAGAATGATGTTATCTGCCACAAGACCCTTTATATAATAGGTTTGGTTCATTAGAATTAACAGGTGCATTTGTTGAGGAAAGTGCAGAATGTCCATTGGACTGAATAGAGATATTACAAACTCGTGTATGAAGGTTTAAGAATACAGAGTATGGAATATTGGGTAAGGTATTAGAAACATTTAACCCTAACCCATGACACGTATATGAGAGGTATTATCTAGGTAAACACAAAGATGGAGATAGAGCAATATTCATTCCATCACTAGTCTACTCTAACGACTTTATAGATAAATGATATATAGAGAACTTAGAGAGAGCAAACCCAGCAATTAGGAATAGGTTATTGTATGGAAAACGAGACTTTGATGACAATAGCCGACTACTATTTAAGCAATGAGATATAGATAGGTTAAAGACAAACGAAAGTCATTGAGATGTTTATTATCTGATATGTGATGTTGCTAGGTTTGGTAAAGACACGACAAGAATTAGTTTATGGAAAGGTAATACATGGATAAGAGTTTGGACATATGCTAAAAGTAGTGTAGAAGAAATAAAGATAGCAATTAAGTTGATACAGTCGCAGTATGATATAGAGCCAAGAAACATTGTAATAGATGCTGATGGTGTATGATGATGAGTTGTGGACTGAATAGAATACTCTACTGGGTTTATAAACAATAGTAAGCCTGTAGAGACAGGGGTAAAGAGCAATTATGCTAATTTAAAAAGTCAATGTGCGTTCTTATTACAAGACAAGGTGCAGAAAGGAGAAATTGCTATCAAATGGGAACATTTAACAGCTGATAAGGACTGGGAGATATTAACTCAAGAGATGTTAAACCTATATATAGATGAGAAGTCTATAGATGGTAAGACAAGAATTGAGCCAAAGGAGAAGATGAAAGAGAGAATAGGAAGAAGTCCAGACTTATTAGATACCTTAATAATGAGAATGTATCCATATTTAAGATGGAACGAAACAGAAATAACTTGATATTTAACTTCTATAGAAAGATAAATGGTTAAATTAACTGATGAGTTAGTGCAGAAAATATTATGAGAGTATAAACATGGTTTTGATGCCAATAGGAGTAAGAACTCTCATTTTATGTCTCAAAAAGACATATATTCAACTAAAAGGAATGATGAACTATTAAGAAGTCAGATATTCTGGTCTTGTGCAAGAACTATGCAAGCTACTTGTATAGTAAATGAGCCAGATGTATCTTGGGAAGATGAAAATGTATTATTCCAAATGGAAGCAAGGAATTTTACAGACATGTTCAAGACTGACTATACTAATGAGCATTGGGACTTTGACAGATATATGGGGTTAGAAGATGTATGTAAATATGGTAAAGCAGTATTCTTATTTACATGATATGATAAGAAAAAGAATGTACCTATCGTACAGAGAATAGACCCTCGTTTTGTTTATCCATACAATGATGGTAGTTTATTAGTAAACGAATATCCATTTTTTGGGTTCGATAGAGTGATAACAAGACAAGAGTTAGAGAAATTACCAGTATCTGCTAATAAAGAGTTCAAAGAGCTAATATTAGGACATTATGACATATATATCAATTGACTGGAAACAGAAGATGCCTTCTTAAGAAGCATTGCTACTTGTTATAACCCAAGTACATGACATTATACTATCCACTATCATTATACCTATATATATGATGAAGAAAGTGGAGAAAACAAATTGTATTTGGTATTGATGTTATCAGACCAGATACTTGATATATATGATGTGCCAGAAACAAACAATGTAATACCTGTTGCAGTATATGGTTTTGCATATGATGCAGCAGACTGGCGAGGAATAAGTTTATGTGATATAATAGAAGACTGACATAGAACAGAACAACTATTATTAAACTTATACAAGATAAAGGTTACTCGTGAAGCTATGTGATGAAATATATTCATAGATGAGCAAGTATTCTTAAACAATATCAACACACTTAAAAACCAAAGTATAAAGAATAGGTGGTATCCAGTAAAAATGAGAGACCTTACAAAACCTATTTCAAGTATGGTATATGAATTACCACAAACACAGATAAGTACAGACTTATATAATAGTTTGTGAATGATAAAGAACAAAGCATTAGCAGAGAGTTTTACAAATGCTACTGCACAATGACTTGGTTTATCTGCTAATTCAGACCCTAACACAGCAACAGCAAGTAAGATACAAAAGATAAACGCTAATATGATAACAAGTTTACAGAATAGTATATTAGCATATGGAACAAAGCAATTTGCTGAATTATATAGGGACTATATGTTATATTATTGGAGAAATAGCAGTAAGAAAGTGATAAGGAGAGTAAATAATGGTTTAAGTGGAACATATAAGAAAGTAACAAAGAAAGATATTCAATGAGACTTCTCAATAATGATAGTAGACCCAATATTAAGAGATATTATCTACCAAGAGAAGAAATGAGCATATCTAGAACAATATAATATGTTGGTATCTGACCCAAAGACACCACCATTCTTATTAAACAACATAAGAAAGGCTATTGCATATTATAATGGACTAGATGAGAGTGAGATAGATAGTGTAACAGAGTTAGATATGGAAGAATACCAATGTAAAATGGATGTCTTACTTCTTAACCAAGACATATCTATCTATATTCCACAGAATGCTAATATCCAAATGAGGTTATGGTATTATAACAGAGCAGAAGATACAGATGCTAAACAAAGGGCTATCCAAGCATTACAATATATGGTACAGCAAGGTTTAGGAACAGAGCAAATGAATATGGCAGCACAGCCAAAGGTAACAGACTTCAAAATGGCTTGAGAGAATAACGACCCACTAACTAATATCAATTATGATAGTGTAAATAACTTAGAAAGTGGAACAGGTTTCTCTGAATGAAGTAGAGCCAATTGGAGTACACAATGAGAGAAGCTACCAGTATCATGAATGCAAAGTTTAGATGTATCTAATGGTATATGATAAGTTTTATTCTTAAAAATATAAGTATGGCATTTAAAAAATGACAAAAACCACCAAAGAAATGACAAAAAATGTCTGAAATTGAGGTTAAAAATGAGGAAAATGTAGGTACTACCGTTGTGGAAAATGAAATAAACAACGAGATAGAGAACGAGCTGAAGAATGTTCAAGCCGAAGCAAAAAATGAACCAAAATGAAAGGCTAAAAATGATGTAGTATGAACAGTTTGATGAACAAATGTTCATATGCAACCAAGATGAATAAGGTTTCAGAAATTCGATGCACCAGTTCCTATGTTTATGATACAAGATGAGGAATTAAGAAGTTATTTAGTAACAAAAGGTTTCTGAACTAATGTATATCAGAAAGACAAGGAATGGTTAGAGAGCCATTGAGCAGATATGGAAATGATAGAAAGGCTAAAGAGATATGTAACTTGATGTTAATTTAATTCATAAATAAAGTTATGCAACGACAAGTAATGAAAGACCTAAACGACATGATAAAGGCAGAGCCAAAGAAAAGTGAGCCAGACTTAGAAGGTCTAAAAAGAAGCATGACAAAGAGAAGAAAAGCAGAGAGGTTTAGAGAAATGATATATCAATATCTAAGGAAGTATGAAAAGCCTATCTGAATGTTATCAAAGGAAGACATTGCAATAATGACAGAGTGAATGAATACCTTAGATGTAAGTATGTTTATGGATGAGGTAAAGAAATGTCTTGAAGTTAATTGGTGAAAGCCAATTAAACGAGTGATACAAAATAAGAAAAGTATTTTATTTAATAACTAATATCAATGGCTTTAGAAGAAGAATTGATGGAAAAGGAAGAAGTAAAAGAGGTAGAAGTTAAAGAAAAGAATTATAACGACCTTACAGATGAAGAAGTAGAAGCTGTAAAGGAATTGAAAGCATCAGCTTGATGGGAGGTACTAAAGAAATGCATAGAGAAAAGAAAGGATGCAGAAGAAAAAAGTATCTTACATCAAATAGAAGATGGTTTCATAAACCCATCATCTCAAGGTTTCACAGTGTTTAATGTACTATGAGGGTTTATACAATGAATGTGAATGACAGAGAGAATGGTTGATGTTATTACACAAGACCCAGAAGAAGTAAGGAAAGCACAAGAAGCTATGGAGAAAGCAGAAGCAATTATGAGATGAGAAAAGGTTGAATGAGTTGAGTAGCAAGCTAACAACTCATTAGAATGAGTAGACTAATACTCTCAAATAGTCAAAGACCGAAGTTGCAAGTCTATAAACTAAACAATTGTAGTCCAGTCGATGACTTAAAACTCAATTCGTGTTCGTAGAATAGCACGACTTTATATTCTATATACATTACCATGACAGACATGGAAGAACTTGATAACACTGAACAAGAGCAGAAAAAGTCTGGGTATGCTGCATTGAGAGAAAAGCATGCTGAAGAAGTAAATGCTCTTAAAGCAGAAATTGAAGAATTGAAAGCTGGAAGAATGGCTGACAAGAAACTTTATTTTGAAAACACAATGAAGAATAGAGGTTATGAATGAAACTTTGGAGAATTTGCTGACAAATACTCTAGTCTAGACATAAACGATATGGTTTCATTGTATGAATGACAGAATTGAAAAGTTGTAAAGTCTGAACCAGTTCAGACAGAAACAAATTCAGAGGTTTGAGCTAAAAGTGTTATCGCATGAGCCAACCCAACAACAGAGGTAAGTGCGAAGAAACTAAGCGAAATGACACCACAAGAAATTATTGCTTATGCAAAAAAGCAACCTCGATATAAGTAAGTTTATAGTTGTTGAGTGGCTGACATTTTATATTTAAACATTTTAGAAAAATGGCAATTACTCAAACTTGAACAGCTGCAGACGCTTTGTGAGCAATAGCTGTAAACGCTATAGATGATGCAAATAACTCACAGTCTGTATTAGTAACTTTACTTAGAAATTCATTCTTAAAGAATGGAGAACCATCTACTGTATTTATGAGGTTTGGACAACCTGCAGTATCACAAGACTGATACAAGTCAGTTACTTGGCCAAGACTTAACCCTATGAAAACTACATTGTCACAAGCAATGATAGCTCATGAAGGTAACACTCCTGACCCACATGACAACACTATTACAACAATAGTTGCTGAACCTGTACAATTAGGAGACTGGACAATGATAACAGACTTATTGAATATGGAAACATTATTACCTATTATCGCTGCACAATGAGAAGAAATGGGAAATAATGCATGAAGAATTATCGATGAATATATTCAGTCTGTATTAGAAGCTGATGCTTCTATTGGAGAAATTTTAGCTGGAACAGCTGCTACAAGAGATGCTTTGACAGCTGCTGATACTATGGACTTCGACCTAGTATTGAAAGCTATAACTTTCTTATCTGCACAAGGACAAACTGGAGAAAAATTCAAGATAGTTATGCATCCAAATACATTTAGAGACTTCTGTGCTAGTTCTTCAACAAATACATGGTTGAACAAACTTATCTACGAAGACTACAAATGAATTAAAGATGGATATGTAACATCTATGGAGAATTTCGACATTTATATTTCAGCTAATGTAAAAGCATTCACTATTACACCTTCTGGATGAACAGCATTTACAGCTTATCCTACATATGCTTTCAGAAGTGGTGCATATGGAGTTTCTAGCTTAGACACATTAGAAATGATATATAAACCATACGGAAGTGCAGGAACATCTGACCCATTGAACCAAAGAGCAACTATCTGATGGAAATGTGCTTATGGATGTGCTGTACTTAACCCATTCTTTATTGTAAGAATGCTTTCAAGAGCTTCTACAAACTACGAATGGCAAGTAGCATTATAGTATAAGTCCTTAGGACAGTCTACTTATATATCTCTGGTGGGCTTAGGCTCACTGGAGAAAATAAGTAAATTGTATTTATTTCATAAAGACAGTAGATGGCAACAGTACAAACAAGGTTAAATAATTGGGCATTAGAAGAATTGAGGTGAGCAACACAGGTAAACAATAGTGTATTATTAGCTTGGTATAATAAAGGGTTGCAGATATTCCAAAAGACTATTTTGGAATATGTTTCTGGTATGCAAAATGTTTCATCTATATTTAAAGATATAGATAAAGATGTAGCAGACTATAATTTACCTATGTGAGATGCTTGAATACCAGACTTTTATAGTATTATACAATTAAGAGTAGCTTATAAATTAGGAAAGAATTGAGAGCCATTGTATAGAGTATGTAGTCCTATCAATTTATCAGACTACAACATTAGACCTACTAATAATATATATGATACAAACAACAATTTAATTGAACAATGAGGAAGACAAAAAGGAAGTCCTATTGTATGGTGAAAAATATCTGAATACAAACCTAGATATATGTTTACTGGTAAAAATTCTATCAAGATATTCCCAACACCTACTGAAGATGTAGAGAACTGACTATCATTAAACTACAATTTCATAGAACAGCCAGTAAGTCTAAGTACAGATGAAAGTACATTGAATTTACCACGATATTTCTTTGATGCAATAGAAGACTATCTAACATTTAGACTATATCAAGCAGAGAACCCAGAGATGGCACAACGATATTATCAACAATTTGAACAGACATTAAACGATAATATCTATGGACTAAATAAAGATAAAAGACCAATTGAAGAAGGTTTCGCAAACACAACATATTTTAGTCATTATTAAGATAATAAATGGCAGTATGAGAAAAGAGAACAAATTGAGTAATAAGCCAAGTAAGTTGGACAGACTGAACAGCACAAGATGTTTATTATGGTTTAGAGCATAGTTTTCAGTATTCAGCAAATATAAATACAGATGATGAGATGCACGGAATTAAACTTGCTAATGAACCTGCACATACAAGTAATTATGCACAATGTCAGCTAATTAGTCTATGAAATAATGGGGTTATTGCTTTACCTGCTACAGCTAGTGCAGCACCTAAAATATTCAGTTATAATGGTAGTAGTTGGACTTGATGAAGTAGTGCTTGACCATCAGTAAAACAAAGTTGAGTAGGTACTTGTCCATGAGTAGTATTCCAAGATAGGTTTTGGTATTGAGTAACAGATAGTGGTAATAGTTGAATAGTTAGTATCGCTTTAAGTGGTTGAAGTGCTAGGGTTTTCAAACCTTGCGACCATGCAGATAGTACAGATGAAAGTATTTCTACAGAAGACCCAACACCAATAAGGAATTTTATATGAGCGATAACAGCTATACTTAATTATAATAACACAAGGTTAGTAGTTGCTTGTTGACAAGACTTACGAGTATATTATCCAGAGTTAGACCAATGACCATCACAGCAATGAGACTATGGTAGAACAGGTTGGAAAAGAGTGCTAAGTTATGAGGCTTGAGTAACTATCGTAGCTTTAACTTGCACATTTGAATATCTGAAAGTATGGGCTGTAGATGAATGATGGAGTACAAAAGTTTATTATTATCAATGAAATAACAATTTAAGAGATACATTTGTTTATAATGTAATAGACCTAACTTGAGAGAAAGTATTGAGAGTATATTCTATTAACTCCTTAGACTATTTCATAACAAGCATAGACTGAACAGATGGATATGTAAACCTAAATAAAATGGTATGAAATGTCCCTGTGCAATTATTCCATCAAAGAGCATGACTAGACCCATTAGATGTAAACTACAAAGCACCATATTTTGTATGACCATGTTGAATAAATGCAGCATATAAGAGTGGTAGGTTTTACATAGCCGATAGTTATGGAGTATTTCAATTCAAATACACACCACAGAGTTTTGATAAATGATACATGAAATGGATGTTAAGTAGTTCTACAAGAAAGGTATATTGAGTATGTGAAAACAAAGGTTTCTTGTATGTATCAGATGAAAACTGATGTTGGGCTATGAGAATATATGATACATGAGTTGATGGTTATCAAGATAATTGAGTATTAATTAGTAGAGAATTTGAATGAAAAGAATGATGAACACTTACTAAAATGCTAGATGAGGTAAGACTTAATTATGAATTAAACCCTAATGCTTGAAATAATGTATGAACAATAGACATATATGTAAGTCCTAATAACTTACGGAAGTCTACATCATCATTTACAGAAGCTAACTGATGGTATCATGCCATGAGTATTACAAATAGAAGTAAATGAACAAGAACAGAGAAGTCTAATTTATTAAACAATATGTGAAATAGCAGTAAGTCTAGTTTTGCTAATATGTGAGACTGGCAGACAATAACATATGCTATAGTAATGTGACAGAGTTCTTCTACACATGCTACACCTATAGTAAGACAAATAGACTTAAGGTATCATGTAAAAGACAAAACAAATAATGTTTATGACATAAATTAATAATATGCAACGACAACAATATGATGGAGAGCATGAATACTTAGTATCACCAGAGAGTGTTGGTGACTACCCTATCACCGATAACGAAACACATAGTACATATGACCAATTCATACAATTAAGGGACACACTAATATTTAGTGGAAAGTATTATAATGATAAAGCATGAGCAAAGTTAATTGTATGAGCAAGTAAAGAAACGATAGAGGTAATATGGAAGAATAGATGGAAGATGTCATTTGAGCCATGATATGCAGGAGATGTAGAAAACTTAACAAGTTTAGAAGCAGAATGACCTTATGTTACTTGGTTATGAGCAGACCCACAATATGCAACTGAATATGCAGCATTCTGACCTTTAAGTTGTATTATTAACCAAGATGGTAGATATAGAATACAACATAAAGAAGAAATAAACCCAGTAGCATGAAGTGATACAGTATGTTGTTATATCGATATATATAGAAAGGATGCTAATAACACATACCAATTATTATTCAAATGATGAATAGCAGTATCTTGGTGGAAATGAGCATTTAACAAGACATTTAGTTGAAGTACAAGTTGAACAGACCCAAATGGTAGTTGTAGTGTAAATGTAAACTTCAAGTTATGAGATATATTACAGAAAATGCCTACACGATGATACATAGAAAGGGACTTAAAGAAATGAGATATATTAGTTATGAGAATGAGAGACCAAGAGCCAGATACAGCATGAACATGAGAACCAAGATGAAATGAATTAACATTAGAACCTTACTCAAATTTAATGAGTGTAGAATATATAGACTTACCACTAGGTAATTGAAACTAATTTAATTATTAACTAATTATTAAATGGCAGTGACACAAGAGCAAATTAACAAGGCTAAAGAGTTAAACCAACAGTACAAAGCATGAGAAATATCAGCAGATGAAGCAAGGGGACAAATGGCTGATAGCTTGTATGCACGAGACCCTGCTAAACTCCAAAATGCTGATGTAAATGTTAGTAAGTATTGAGATGACCATACAGAGCAAAATTATAATAACTCTGAAATGTGGTGATGAGAAAACCAAAAGTATACTGGAGAGAACACAAAGAATAGTTATACAGCATACGACCCTAATGCAACTACTGAATGACTAAACCCTAATTACCAGTATTGAAGAAATGCACAAATGGCTAATAGTGAACAAGCCAACTATATAGCAAATAGGAACGACCAAATTGCTAGTGCATTGTATAATGAATGAAAGACATCAATAGAAGATGTTGCTAATTTTTTGAGAACACAAAGAGGTTTTGATAACAGTACAGAGAATGAGAGACAAAATACTATCTATTCAGTATGGAAAAGGCTAGGTCAGATAGCACAAGAAAATTGAAATAAAGACACAGAAAGTTCTAACTGACCAACAGACCAGAACAACGACCAAGCATTACAGAATATGCAAGATGACTTAATGAAAGATACAAGTGGAAAGTTGTATGGAAAGGTTACAGCAGATGAAACAGAATATGGTAATGCAATAAATACAGTAGCAGACCCATACAATGTAGACAGAATGATGGCAGAAAGTAGAATTGCTAATGTTAAGAAATTACAAACTATGGATAGTCAAAGTATAGCAGCAAGTATAATTTCATGAACTACACCATATGGAGAACAAGCAATGAGAGACCTTATGCAATATAACCCACAGAAATATGAAGAAATACAACAGTCTATCAAACAATTAAAATGACAACAAACAATTAATAGTATTACAAGTGGAGAATGAGATGTTAGTTCAGTAATAAATACAACAGATAGTGATATTGCTGAATTTGCAGATAATAATAGTAATAGTATGACATCTGCATGACAGATACTAAAAGATGTAAAAAGCACATTAGAAAGTAATATGAATGCTAGTTCTGCACAAGAGCAAATGTCTATGATAGAATGAGATATGGCTAGGCTACAGAATAGGCTTAAAAACCTAGATAAAGAAGCTAGTAAAGTATTTAAGTGAGATGTTCCACAATATATAGTAAATGCATATATATCTAATAGGACAGCAGAGATAAACGATGAATTAAGCATATTGGAGAATAGATATAATGCTGCATATAACAGATACAAGACAGAATTAGCAAATACACAATGGCAAGCAGAATATCAACTCAAATTGCAACAATTACAGATACAGCAAGAACAGTCAGCAGTAAACAATTGGGCTACACAACAATGAATAATGATAGACTGGGCTAAAGTAAATGGTACTTCTACGAATTTAACTCAAGAACAAATAACACAAACATTTAATAATTTTGTAGAAACATATACAGAATGAAGTAATGGAGGTCAATGTGGTGTTTTTGTAAAGAAATATCTAAGTCAATTATGAATAAATTTACCAAATATATCTAGCTTAGATAGTAAAAAAGCATTGATAGATAGTAGTATAACAGAGCCAACAGAATGAGATATAGTAATTATGAGTAGTCCTACACATCCAGATAATTGACATATGGCAATTGTTTCAAGTATAGATGATGACTGAACAATACACTTATTGGAGAGTAATTGGAACGATGACCAGAAAGTACATACAACAAGAACATTAAAGCCATGAGATAGTAGAATATTTGGATATTACAGACCACAAGCAGCAAATTACAACCCAGTAGATAATTTCATTAGGAAAGACTGAACAACAATAGAGACAAAAGATACAAGGTTTAACCAATTAACTGCTGATGAACAAAAAGTAGTAGAATGACTAATAAACAAACAAATAAACCCAGCAACATTAACCACAAGATATGGTGAACAAAGATGAAGCCTATTAAAGTCTATCGCATCTGAAATAGACCCAAATTATACAGATGGTGCATATTCTACTGCAGTGAAAACAAGAAACGACTGGAGTACATCTTCATCTAAATGAAGTAATTCAAGGAACTGAACAGCCGTTGCTACAGCTATGGAACTATACAATATGGCTGATGTAATTTGAAATACTAGGTTTAAAGACCGAAATGGTTTGGTAAATTTCTTTAAATGAAAGGTTTCTGATGAGAAATATGTAGAAATGATAGCAAACCTTAATACTTTAGCTTTTGAATATGCTTGAGCCTTGAAATGATGAGCATCACCTACAGAACAAGATGTTAATGATGCTAAAGAATATATAACAGCTAATTTATGAAAGAAAGCCACAAAGACTACTGCAAAGACTTTGGCAAGAATGCTATATAATAAAAATGTAAATGAAGCACAAAACTATTTCACATATACATATGAGAAAGCACCATCTATATGGGACAATAATGTAGAACAATGGATGATAAATACAGTATGACTACCATTATCAGATAACTATGCTTTAAAGTCTATGACTAATACATTACCAGACTATGATGGTTGAAATAGTGGATGAAATACATATCAGTCTTATTTAAATAATTAAAATAATATAAGATGAACGAAAACAACATGAACTTTTTTAATATAAGTCAGCAGTTCAAGGACTATCAGAAGTTCAAGGAACAAGCAAAGCAGAATATTAGCAACCAGAACATAACAAACAAGTTCGATGGTTTAAAGAGCATGTATCAAACAAGCCAAACAGCAACAGACACACAGACTAAACAAAAGTCAGACACTATTGTAAGGCTATGAGAAGTTGCTATGAAAGGTAGAGAATATGCACAAAAACAGTGAAAAGACTGGAGTGCTGCTAATGATGAGCGAGTAATAAATACTCTCTCTGATAGCCTACCAAATTTCAAAGCAAACTTGGATAACTATATGATGGACACTGGTATGGATGCTACAGGTTTTGCTATAAATATGTGATGGCAACAACCAGAAATGGAAGAAGAATATTCTGATAGTAAATTACCACAAATAGCTACTGCTTGAGCTTTATTGTGATGATATGAGGCTGTTACTGAATGACTAGGAAGACTTTCATCATGGGCTTGAAAGAAATTGTACGGTATGTCTTTTTGAATGAATGAAGATGAGGCTAAGAGTATTCAAAGAGATAATGCTGATAAAATAAAGATGAATACATATGATGCAATGCAAGAAGAAGCACTTGAGGAGTTAAAAGCAGCACAAAAAGCATGAGACCAAACAGCAATTGATGCTGCTAATAGAAAATTAAAAGCAGCTATAGAATGACACGATAGAGCTTTTGAAAATTCAAAAAGCCCTACAAGAACGACTGTCGATACTGCTTTAGACTATGAATTAGAATGATGGAATAAAGCACAAATTTGAGATAAAGCAAAGGCTGAGTGAGAATTACTTTTTGAACAAGAAATAGTACCAGCATTAAAAAACTCTAAACAGACTGTTAATGTACAAGAGCTTATAGATAGCATAAATGTTGAAGAATTAGCTAAATGAGACCCAGATAAGTTAAGTGCATATGCCGATGCATTAGAAGACTTGAAAAATAGTTTTTCTGACCCTAAATATGCAGAATACTCAATGATGGATACACAGACATTAAAGAGTGGAATACAAGGAAGAACACCACAAAAATTCTATAAATGAAAGGAAATAACTAACGAATTACAAGAACTAAAATGAATATTAGGAAGTAAACTTAAAAATGAGTTGCATAGCAAAC
>ERZ809504.59-NODE-59-length-15892-cov-4.453748_pt1 | contig 15892 bp, 14 predicted proteins | sample MGYA00521273_ERZ809504 | MGnify/ENA primary metagenome ERZ809504 (study PRJEB31581, sample SAMEA3312979) | metagenome | study: EMG produced TPA metagenomics assembly of the PRJEB8939 data set (Metagenomic analyses of Rumen microbiomes reveals...
ATACTTTGACCGATGCCACACCGCGAAGCAATTCAATGGCCTTGCGTACATGCAGTGTTGTTGCATCCTCGTTCAATGTTACTAATATCTGCGTCATAATCTTAATGATTTTTCTGGTTGCAAATTTACGAATAATTTCTGAATAAACAAATTTTGGAGCAGCGAAATACAAAATAAATCATATAAAACAAACAATATGTATAACTCATTTAACCCTGAAATAGTTATCCTTCTTTGACCTGAAGGTACAAAGCGGCAGAGCCGAGCGCTCGATGATCCACTGCTCTCCTCCAGCAGCTATTCCACCACTACCCATGACTTCGGACTCTCGCTGAAGTTCTCATTGACAAGATAAGGCGTAGAGTGCGTGGGATGCTTTTTGGGGGTCTTGAAGATATCTTCCGTGTGCTATCCGGATAGTCTCTATGGGTCGTCCGAATATCTCCTTTACCCCCATAGGGATGCTTCCTTTGAGTCATAGGTACCGTTCGCATGACCCATGGGAGACATTCCCTTCCGGCTCACTTGCCTTACATTTGCAAAGGTACGACATTGGGAAGGGGTGCCTTCAGCTTGCTGCAGGTTCCGCGTGATTTTGCAGGTTTCTCTTATGATGGGTTGTTGCTGCCTTGAAGTCGAGAGTCCCCTCGGTGAAGGTCGCTTCGGGCCCCACCATACTACCTTCTCTCTCGTAGAGAGAAGTACGTATGGGGCCTGAAGCCTTCACCTCGGGGCGTAGGTAGATGGGGTGCCGCTGATGGCATCACAGGGGATGGCACTTCTTTTATGTTAGTTTGGAAATTCGTCCGGAAAAATCTACTCCATCAATGAAACAGCTAAATTAAACTTGTGTCAATTACGCCCCAGCGCATTTTATCATTCAGCTGATAATAAAGGATTTAGCTCTTTTCTTTTGTGTCAATCCTCTTTTGACTATTGCATATTTGTAGAAAACACATTACCTTTGCAGACGAAAACAAACATAAGACAAAATAAATATGAAGAAATCTATTATCTTATTACTTTCCTGTTTAATGGCAAGTGTTGCGCAGGCACAATCTATTCAAGAGTTACGCGACTCTATGGCGGCTGGTAACTTGAACTGTCAGGTAGATTTAGCCCTTCAATATATAATGGGCGACAGTCTCGAACAAAATGAAAGTGAGGGTGTTCGGCTCATTCGTGATGCTGCCGAACGTGGTAACCGTTACGGACAGTTCTGGCTGGGCGTTTGTTATGAGTCAGGCTCTGGCGTGGAGCAGAACATGCAGGAAGCTTTACGCTGGTTTCAACAGTCAGCTGACAAGGGTAGCCCGATGGCAGAGTGCCGTCTGGGACAATTTTATTACTTTGGTGAAGGAGTGGAACAAGACGCAGAGAAGGCTGTTGACTACTTCCAACGCTCTGCTAACAGCGGATACGATTTAGGTCAGATGATGCTTGCCTACTGTTATGAGAATGCTGACGGGGTTGAGCGTGACCTGCAGAAAGCCTTTCAGTTGTTTAAAGCGTCTGCAGAGCAGGGTAATGATGCAGCACAGATGATTCTTGCCGCCTACTATTTTAACGGGTGGGGAATGGACTCCCCAGACAAGGAGGAGGCTGTGCGGCTGCTGAAAGGGATTGAAGACAGCAACGATCAAGAAAATGCCCAGAATTTTCTGAAGTCCATAGAGCGGAATGATACCATTAATGCCTATAGCTTTCAGTTTTATTACATCCCCAGCCTTCTTTGGGCCTATGAACAGGGAAATTTGAAACATCGCACTCTGTATGACACGATGGATTGGCAACTTAATCTGGGGCGCAATTTCATCAGTTGCTACGAGTGGGATTGGAGAGATGTCATACCGAGTGGGCACCTGTTTCGTGACTCTGTAGAAGTGATAGTCTATCGGCTGCCAGAACCTCAAAGACCACCGTTATGCCTTTACGCAGCAGCGGTCATTAACCAGAAGGAAGGAAAATATTATTACTATACACTAGAAAAGACACTCAATCTGTCCGAAGATCAAGATCCTAAAAAAGATTGGATGTTCTGCGGCGTGAATCAGGAGGGAACGCATTTGAATTTCGGCTACTATGGTCAGCCGCTTGATGAAGAGTGTTTCGTAGAACGTGTAGTATGGCAGATGCACTCCGACGAAGAGCCCGCAGCTTCCACAGACATTAGCCATAAAACGGAGCCATGAGTATGAAAAATGATATATCCTTTCGACCTTGCCACTTTCTGTTAGCAACAACAGAGCAAAAAGTCCGTTTAACAAAAATAAACACGGAAAATTTGGTTTTGGGGAAATAATTTTGTATCTTTGCAGATGACAACAAAAATAAGATGACACCATGACAGATGTGACGGTAAAAAACAAGAAAAGTCTCCTGCGTACCTGCGCATATATGTACGCAGGAAAGTTTTTTATCAATTATCCGTCACATCCGTCATGGTGTCACTAACTGAAAATGACCATCTTTTGGGTTTCGAACGATGGACGTTTTGTTGTCATTTGATGGTTCTTTGACGAGTAAACGATGATTCTTTACCCCCCAAAAGAACCATCGTTTGCAGGTCCAAAGAGTATCTTTTAAAACCTCGCAGATTTTACTCTCACACGGAGATGCCGAAACAAATTTTAAGTTGCTAATATTTAATTCATCTTACTTTTTAATAACGTTGACATGATATAAGATTTGATTAAGGGTTGTTTCGAGTTTTTTGTTCTATCTTTGCAGGCGAAATGACCAAAAACACCCATTTCATCGGGAAAATCATGTCCAAAACCAGTTATCTGATTATCTTCACCGCACTACTCTTCCCCTCCGTTCTCGTTGCACAGACGGAGAATAGGGGTACCGTCACCATCGTTCCCGAAAAGGAGCCGGAAAGCACGCAAAATGCGGAATTTGAGGAGTGGCTACGAGGGATGCCGACGACTGTAGCTCCGAATACCAACGGCATACTGGAGCCCGTAGAGCCTGTCTTCCTGAAAGACATTCCGCTCAAGCCCGGACAGGGTTTGGTGCCTATGGACTATGCACGGCTCAATGCACCCGTTCTCAGCAAGGAAGATGCACAAATGATTTACTGGGGCAAACAGCTGGAACAGCAACGAAAGGAACCTGGTGCCATGACTATAGGCATACCCGTCTTAGCCATTGCACAATACCTGATGACAAAAATCCTACCCGACGACTGGCTAAAGTCGCCCCGTGAACGACGTCTCGAACGACGCAAGAAAATCCTTGAAGAGTATGACGACACCATGCATGTGTCGAAGCCTAACGCCTCGTTGACAAAATAGCCAACGAAACACACAGCGACAAACGCTTATTTCTTTTCCTTGTAGATAACCTTATTGGCTCCGCTGGTAATCTTCACGGCTTCGGGGTGCTGACGGGCAAACGATTCAATGTGGCGCACGCGCTTCTGTTCAAGGATTTCATCGACAGCAATCAGAATACCCGTCTCCTCCACGTCGCCGAAGCCGTCATTGATGGCCGTGCCAAAGAGCTTCATGGTAGGAGAAAGATTCATATATGCATTCACCAACGGGGGAATGTTATAGCCCAATTTGCGGATTTGCTGATTCAAAATGCGATAGTCAGCACGGAACTCCTGTTCACAGAACAAGGCAGCTAATTCCTGCTCGTCTGTTTCAATTTTCAGCGGTTTCATCGGAAGAATGAGGTTCTCCTTGTCATCAAAATGCTTCTTGAGGAAGTAGAGAATCATGTCGCGTCCCTTACGGATATAAGAGGGGTACATGGTCATCTTGCCAAAGAAATACTTGACGTTGGGCTTGATGACGGTCAGGGCACCCAGTCCGTCCCACAGGTTATCAAGGGCAAAGAGGCTCTTCGTCCCGTTAACATTGGTGTTTTGATATGGTAATGACACGAAGGAACGGCCCAGTTCGATGGTCTGCGGGAGATAGTCGTCGATAAAGCGCTGGCTGAAATGGAACATGTGGCTGGTGGCCAGAATGGGCTGACCAGCCTCGTCGAAATCAACGTCCGTACCGAGTATATAACGGTACCCACCTATAATCTCGTGCTCTTCAGGATTCCACACGATGAGCTGTTTGTAGCAGTTATCCATCGTGTCGAACTCGTCAAGGTCAAGTTCCTTGCCCGTACCGCCTCCCGCAGCACGGAACGTTATCTCACGCAGGCGTCCTATCTCACGCAGGACATTAGGAGCATTATGAGCGTCAATGATGTAAATCTCATTGTGACTCTTGTTGGTCATGCGCAACTGACGCTCGGGGGTGAGCTCACGAAGAAGCAAGGACTTGTCGATAGGTTCAATGATTGTCTGTTCCATTCTTTATGTTAGTTCATATACTTGATTCTTTACAAATTCTGCCCATTCCATCGGTGTTTTTGTCTTATCGAAGGTCTGCCAGGGGATGGGTTTCCCGATGGTAACGGTGAACTTCTTATGTACGTTTTTATACATTTCATCGACGAGAAACAGCATCGCCAGATTGAACGGCAGGAACCGGTCGCTGAAATTGGCCAGCCGGTAAAAGAAGTTGCTGTTGCGCCCGCTGAAGTGGATGGGCACCACGTCGCGCTGATATTCAACGCTCTTCGATATGAAGGTTTTGCGCCACGGCAGGTCACGGATGACTCCCTTCTTGCGCCGCGAGCACAGACCTGCCGGAAACATGAGCATGTGGTTGTCGCTCTGAAAGCCTGCCTCAACCATCGCGGGGAAGTTCCTTGACTTTGCTCCCGTCGTATTAATGGGGATGCAGAGCGGAGCCAGGCCCGGCAGATTCATCAACAGGTCATTCACCAGATAGCGGAAACGCGAATCATAGTGACGCCCTATAATGGCACCTAAAGCCACACCATCCTCTCCGCCGAGCGGATGATTGGACACGAAGGTGTATAGACGACCGTCATCAGGACTGGGCAGATTCTCCTGACCGCGTATCTCCAATGTCATGTCAAGATAACGCACACACTCCTCAAGCCATTCAGTTCCCAGCTTGTCACGACTCTCCCACAGAAAGGCATTTACCTGGTCCTGATGGGCAATGCGTTTGAGCAGGCGGACAAGGAAGCCCGGCACATACTTTGCCTTAGCTCCCATCTTGCCACGCAGTATCTTATCAATGTCTATTGTTTTCTCGTTTGCCTGACTCATGTTTAGCCTTTCGGTCGTTGAAGTTGCAAAATTAGTAGAAAAGTTTGAAAACAAAAACATTTTTATGGTAAAAATCGTAAAAATGGGAAAAATACTTGAAATTCCTGCTTTATTTCCTCTCTTTTACACCATCATACGCCATGATTTCTTATCCACAGCATTCAAAAACGCACCACCTTTCAACAAAAACAATAACACACTGAATATCAGCTACATAAAAGAAAGATGATAAATATTAATATTTTTTTTGAAAAAAAATGTGGAGAAAGGTGGGGAATTGTGGGGAAAAATGTTTACCTTTGCAGCCAAAGACTTTTTAAAGAAGTACGTATGCGATTAATTGGTAATATAGAAGCCAAAATTGACGTAAAGGGACGCGCCTTTCTGCCAGCAGCATTCCGCAAGGTTTTGCAGGCAGCAAGCGAGGAACGGTTGGTGATGCGAAAAGACATCCACCAGCAGTGTCTCGTTCTCTATCCGGAATCGGTATGGAACGAGCAAATGGATGCCCTGCGCGCAAGGCTCAACCGCTGGAACAAACAGCATCAGCAGGTGTTCCGGCAATTCGTCAGCGAAGTAGAAATACTGACACTTGACGGCAACGGACGCTTTCTCATCTCGAAGCGCTACCAACGCATGGCACAAATTGAACAGGACATCAAGTTCGTCGGCATGGGCGACACCATTGAAATATGGAGCAGCAAACTGGCAGAAGAGACTCAGATGAAGCCCGATGAGTTCGGCGCTGCCATCGAAGAACTGATGAGCGTGGAGTGTTGAGCGTTGAGTGTTGGAGGATGAACGAAGAAAACAATATATATCACACGCCTGTATTGTTGCAGGAGAGCATAGAGGGGCTAAACCTCAAGCCCGACGGCATATACGTTGACGTCACGTTCGGCGGAGGCGGACACAGCCGTGAGATATTGCGCCGTTTGGGAAGAAAAGGACATCTCTACAGCTTTGACCAGGATGCAGATGCGGAGAGAAACATTGTCAAAGACGACCGGTTCACCTTCATACGCAGCAACTTTAGATACCTCACCAACTGGATGCGCTATTACGAAGTGGAGCACATTGACGGTCTGCTGGCAGACTTAGGTGTTTCAAGTCATCATTTCGATGATGCAGAACGAGGCTTCTCACTGCGTTTCGACGCGCCGTTGGATATGCGAATGAACAAACGTGCCGGACAAACAGCGGCTGACATTATCAACAACTACGACGAGAAACAGCTGGCTGACATGTTTTATCTCTACGGAGAACTAAAGCAGTCACGACGAATAGCAGCAACCATTGTCAGCCAACGCAAGGAGAAAGCCATAGCGACAACTGCCGACTTACTGGCCGTAACGGAAAACATCTTTCCGCATGAACGCGAGAAAAAGGAACAGACCAAGATGTTCCAAGCGCTGCGCATTGAGGTCAACCACGAAATGGATGCCCTGCGTGACATGCTTCGCGGTGCCACACAGGTCCTTGCAAAAGATGGAAGGCTGAGTGTCATCACCTACCACTCGCTCGAAGACCGCATCGTAAAAAACGTGATACGCGCCGGCAATGCTGAAGGGCATATAGAACAGGACTTCTTCGGACACACAACAAGCCCGTTGTCCGCTGTGGGTAAGCTTATCACCCCATCGAAAGAGGAGCAGGAGCGTAACCCCAGAAGCCGCAGCGCAAAATTAAGAATAGCCGAAAAGAATTGAACAATTATGGCAAAAGATAAAAACAAGAAGGACGACCTGACATTTGTCATCGCCAACGGTGAGACACAAGAAGAGACGCAGCAAAAAAACGTTGCGGCCTCCGAAGATGCCGTTGCTGCCGAAGACTCTCTCCAGCAAGATGCAGGACAAAGCAAGAAAAAGGAGACGCTGAAAGAGAAAACCATCGCAGAAGAAGCCAAGCTGAAAGGCAAAATCAAGGAAATCAAAGAGAACGTTCACGAAGACGACCCCAAGCCACAGCAAGGAGTGTCATTGCGCATGATTCTCGGCGGCGACATCCTCTCGGCACAATGGCTACGCTCTCAGATATGGCTGATTGTGCTCATCGTTATCTGCGCCACAGCCTATGTCGCTATCCGCTACCAGTGCCAGCAGGACATGATTGTCATTGACAAGCTGACCGACGAACTGAAGGACGCTAAGTATCGCGCACTCTCAAGTTCGAGCACGTTGACAGAGAAATGCCGCGAGAGCCATGTGCTGGAGATTCTCAAGCAGTACAACGACTCACTGCTTCACGTCGCCGACCAGCCTCCTTATATAATAAATGTACCCGAGTAAGAGAAATGAGTAAGTTTGACAGAGAAAAAGTGATGCCACGCTACTTCATCATTGCAGTAGCGCTGACCATATTGGGCGTTGCAGTGCTGGGCAAGGCCATCTACATTATGACAGCCAAGAAAGCCTATTGGACAGAAGTGGCCGATCGTCTGAAACGAGACAGCGTAAGCGTGAAACCCACCCGTGGAAACATCCTCAGTTGCGACGGACAGCTGATGGCCAGCTCTATTCCTGAATACAAGATATATATGGACTTTCAGGCCTCTGCCTTTGAAAACGACTCACTGTGGAACGAGAAGATTGACAGCGTCTGCAACGGCCTTCATGCCATCTTCCCCAAAAAATCAGCCGAGGAATTCCGTGCTCATTTAGAGGAAGGACGTAAAAAGACACAAAAGAACGGCACCGTAGGTTCACGCCATTGGGCTATATGGAACTACCGCATTGACTATAACACTTACATGGAAGTCAAACAACTGCCATTCTTCAACATGCCTAAATACAAAAGCGGTTTCCATGAGGAGGAATACAATGCGCGTCGACGTCCATTCGGCACGCTGGCAGAACGTACCGTAGGTGACATGTTCGGTGCCAAGGACACCGCACGTTGCGGATTGGAGCTGTCTTACGACAGCATCCTGCGTGGCACTCCTGGCCTGACTGACCGCCGTAAGGTGCTCAATAAATACATGAATATCCCCGTCACCGCCCCTATTGACGGCGCAGACATCGTTACGACCATTGACGTCAATATGCAGGACTTGGCGGAAAAAGCCGTCATCGACGAGCTGAAACTCATCAACGGCGACCTCGGCGTGGCCATCCTGATGGAGGTTGAGACAGGAGATGTAAAGGCTATCGTCAACATGACGAAATGTGCCGACGGCGAGTACCGGGAAGTCAAGAACAATGCCGTGGCTGACTTACGCGAACCCGGCTCGGTATTCAAGGTTGCTTCGTTCCTCGTCGCACTCGACGACGGTGTGGTGGACACTACCTACCATATTGAGACTGGTTCTGGAGTTTATCCAATGCATGGGCGTGAAATGAAAGACCACAACTGGCGTCGTGGCGGCTACGGCACCATCTCGTTACCGAGAGCCCTCGAAGTGAGTTCAAACATCGGTGTAAGCCGTGTTATTGATAAGTTCTACGGCAGCAATCCTGAAAAATACGTTGACGGTCTTTACCGCATCGGTATTGCCACCGACCTGCATGTACCATTGGTTGGTGCTGCTGCACCACGTATCCGTCGTCCCAAGAAAATGAAGAACGGCCAGTATGAGAACTGGAGCAAGACAGCCCTGCCATGGATGTCAATAGGCTACGAGACACAGCTGCCGCCGATTTCAACTGTCACGTTCTATAACGCCATCGCCAACAACGGCCGTATGATGCGCCCACGTTTCGTAAAAAAAATCGTCAAGAACGGGGAGACGCTCATGGAATTCCCGCCTGAAGTGGTAAAAGAACACATTGCCAAGCCACAAACCATCAAGACGATGCAAACCATTCTGGAACACGTGGTCAGTCAGGGATTGGGAAAGAAAGCCGGCAGTCGCGCCTTCAAGGTAGCCGGCAAGACGGGAACGGCACAAATCTCGCAGGGTGCAGGCGGCTACAAGAGTGGGACCGTGCAGTACTGGCTGTCGTTTGCGGGCTTTTTCCCTGCCGACAATCCCCTTTATACGTGCCTCGTCTGTATTAAGAAGTCAGGTCTTCCTGCGTCGGGCGGAGGTATGAGTGGTGTCGTTTTCCATCAGATTTCCGAAGGTGTGATGGCTCAACATCTCAAACTGGACGTAAAAGACGCCCATGACACCACGTCTGTCGTTATTCCCGACGTGAAGAGCGGTGACATTCTGGCCGCTGACTTCGTACTGAAGCATCTGGGCATCAAGACAAACGCCAATTGGGGTAGCGACTATACCGCAGGAAGTCCTATCTGGGGAAATGCCAAACGAGAATCCAACAGCGTAGCAATGACACCAATGAAAAGTACTGAAGGCGTAATGCCCGATGTCACCGGCATGGGAGCCCGCGACGCCGTGTACCTCTTAGAGAGTCAGGGGTTGAAGGTCAAACTACAGGGACGAGGCAAAGTAAGGACGCAAAGCCTCGCTTACGGAAAACCGATTACCAAAGGAAACGTCTGTGTGCTGACATTAAATTAAAATATAACATATATGAAACTAAGTCATCTACTGAAAAATGTCAACCCCATCTGCATTGAAGGAAATGCGGAAGTGGACATTGCGGGCATCAACATTGACTCGCGCCGCATTGCCCAAGGGCATTTGTTCGTCGCTATCAAAGGTACACAAACCGACGGGCATAAGTATATCGCCAAAGCCATAGAACTGGGTGCCGCAGCGGTCTTGTGCGAAGACCTGCCCGCAGAACGTCAGGACGGAGTTACTTATGTGCAGGTAGAGTCAACGGAACATGCCGTAGGCCCTGTGGCAACGCTATTCTTCGGTGACCCCTCACGCCATCTGAAGTTAGTAGGTGTTACCGGCACCAACGGAAAGACGACCATTGCTACCTTATTATATAATATGTTCCGTAAGTTCGGACATAAGTGCGGGTTGCTGTCAACCGTCTGCAACTATATAGAGGACGAGGCCATACCCGCTGACCACACCACTCCCGACCCCATCGAACTGAACCGGCTGCTGGCACGCATGGTGGAAGCCGGTTGCGAATATGCCTTCATGGAATGCTCCAGCCACGCTATCCAACAACAGCGCATCGGCGGACTTCATTTCACCGGCGCCCTGTTTACCAACTTGACACGCGACCATCTGGACTACCATAAGACGGTAGAGAACTACCGTAACGCCAAAAAGATGTTCTTTGACGGCCTTAGCAAGGATGCCTTTGCCATCATCAATGCCGACGACAAGAACGGAGCCTTCATGGTGCAGAACTGCAAGGCACAAATCAAAACCTACTCCACACGGACCATGGCCGACTTCATGGGAAAGATTATCGAGTGCCATTTCGAGGGCATGTATCTGGAAATCGACGGTCGTGAGGTGGGCGTGCAGTTCATCGGCAAATTCAACGTAAGCAATCTGCTTGCCGTTTATGGTGCTGCCGTTATGTTAGGCAAGCAGCCCGAGGACATTCTTCTCATCATGAGTACGCTGAAGAGCGTCAACGGACGCCTTGACCCAGTGCGTTCTCCCGAGGGATTCACCGCCATCGTGGATTATGCCCATACGCCTGATGCACTGGAGAACGTGCTTAACGCCATCCATGAAGTACTTGATGGCAAGGGCGGTCACGTGATTACCGTTTGCGGTGCGGGAGGCAATCGCGACAAAGGCAAACGTCCCATCATGGCACAAGAGGCCGTGAAGCAGAGCGACAAGGTAATTATTACAAGTGACAACCCGCGTTTCGAAGAACCGCAGGACATCATCAACGACATGCTGGCTGGCCTTGATGCCAAGCAGATGAAAAAAGTCGTCACTATCGTAGATCGCCGCGAGGCCATCCGCACAGCCTGTATGATGGCACAGAAGGGCGATGTCATCCTCATTGCCGGTAAGGGACATGAGGACTATCAAGAAATTAAAGGTGTCAAGTATCACTTCGATGACAAGGAAGTGGTCAGAGAGATATTTAGTTTATAGTTCATCATTAAAAAGTCGTCGTTATGCTATATTATCTCTTTAGATTCTTAGAGCAGTTCAACATACCAGGGTCACACATGTGGTCCTACATCTCTTTCCGCTCATTGCTGGCCATGATTCTGTCACTGGTTATCTCTGCATGGTTCGGCGAAAAGTTCATCAAATGGATGAAGCGCCGTAATATTTCGGAAACGGCACGTGACAAGGACATCGATCCGTTCGGAGAGAAGAAGAAAGGGGTACCGACGATGGGCGGCATTATCATTATGGTTGCCATCCTCGTGCCAGTGCTGCTGCTCGGACGTATTCGTAATATATACTTAATACTGATGGTCATTACCACAGTATGGCTGGGATTCCTCGGTTTCATGGATGACTACATCAAGATATTCCGCAAAAACAAGGACGGACTCAAGGGTAAGTACAAGATTATCGGACAGGTCAGCATCGGCCTTATCGTCGGCCTCGTGCTCTATCTAAGTCCCGACGTGGTCATACGCGAGAACGTTTCTGTAGAAAAACAACAAGGAACGGAATTAGTGGTCAAGCACAAGAGTGAAGCAGAAAAGTCGCTCAAAACAACCATTCCGTTCTTCAAGAACCATAACCTCGATTATGCGAAGGTAATGTCGTTCCTGGGCGACCATGCTGTGACAGCCGGTTGGATTTTGTTTGTCCTCATGACTATTTTTGTCGTCACAGCAGTTTCCAACGGCGCCAACCTCAACGACGGTATGGACGGCATGTGTGCAGGTAACTCTGCCATCATCGGAATAGCGTTAGGCATCTTTGCCTATGTGTCGAGCCACTTGGAATATGCGTCCTATCTGGATATCATGTATATTCCGTACTCGCAGGAACTGGTGGTCTTCATGTGCGCCTTCATCGGTGCCATGGCTGGTTTCTTGTGGTATAATGCCTATCCCGCTCAGGTATTCATGGGCGACACAGGCTCCCTAATGATTGGTGGTATCATCGGTGTGGGCGCCATCATCGTACACAAGGAGTTATTGCTCCCCATTCTGTGCGGCATATTCTTTGTCGAAAGCCTCAGCGTCATCATCCAGACACAGTGGTTCAAGATACAGAAGCGCAAGGGCAAGCGTGTACGTGTATTCCGGTCAACGCCTATTCATGATGCCTTCCGCCGCCTTGACTCACAACTCGACCCCACCAGTACGTATATCTTGAAGGGATGGCCTCACCGTCCGTTCCATGAGTCGAAGATAGCCATCCGCTTCTGGATTGTAACCGTCATATTGGCTGCTTTGGCCATCATTACATTGAAGATAAGATAAATACAAGTGACAAGAGAATAACAAATATGGATAAGAGAATTGTAATACTTGGAGCAGGTGAGAGTGGTGCAGGAGCCGCTGTACTGGCACAGAAAGAAGGTTTTGATGTGTTTGTTTCGGACATGTCAATGATAGCCGACAAGTACAAGAAACTGCTTGACGACCACCAAATAGAATGGGAAGAAGGACAGCACACAGAAGAGAAGATACTCAATGCCGACGAAATCATCAAGAGTCCTGGCATTCCCGACACGGCTCCAATAGTACGTAAGGCTTGTGAGCGTGGCATCGGTATCATCAGCGAGATAGAGTTTGCTGGTCGTTACACAAGGTCAAAGATGATATGTATCACAGGCTCGAATGGTAAGACAACGACGACAAGCCTTATCTACCACATCTTCAAAACTGCGGGTTATGACGCAGGATTAGCCGGAAACATCGGAAACTCACTGGCCCTACAAGTGGCTGAGGATCCCCATGAATACTATATCATTGAGTTGTCGTCGTTCCAGCTTGATAACATGTATGACTTCCGTGCCAACATCGCCATTCTGCTGAACATCACGCCCGACCATCTGGATCGTTACGATAACTGTATGCAGAATTACGTGGACTCGAAGATGCGTATCATCCAAAACCAGACGCCACAGGATGCATTCATCTACTGGAATGATGACCCTGTCGTGAAATGCGAATTGGAGAAGTACAACATCAAGGCTATCCAGTATCCGTTCTCTGAGCTAAAAGAGAAAGGGTCTATCGGCTATATCGAGAAAGGACAATATACCATCGAGAAGCCCGAGCCATTCAACATGGAGCAGGAATCATTGAGTTTGACAGGCAAGCACAACATCTATAACTCACTCGCTGCGGGTATTGCCACCAACATCGCCGGTATAAAAAAGGAGGTTATCCGCAAGTCGCTGAGCGACTTCCCTGGCGTGGAACACCGTTTGGAAAAGGTGTGTACTGTACGTGGTGTGCAATACATCAATGACTCGAAGGCAACAAACGTCGATGCATGCTGGTATGCGTTAGAGTCGATGAAGACAAAGGTGGTGCTCATCATCGGCGGCAAGGACAAGGGCAACGACTACGCCCCCATCATTCCGCTGGTCAAGGAAAAGTGCTCAGCGCTGGTCTATTTGGGTGCCGACAACCAGAAGCTGCATAACAATTTCGATGCCTTGGGCATTCCTGTACGTGACACTCATTCCATGCGTGAATGTATGGAAGCCTGCTACGAGCTGGCACAACCCGGCGAAACTGTACTACTCTCTCCCTGTTGCGCCTCGTTCGACCTGTTCAAGAACATGGAGGACCGCGGCGAGCAGTTCAAGGAATTAGCAAGAAATCTATAAGAGACAATGAATAAGATAGGTAACATATTCAAAGGCGACAAAGTCATCTGGATGGTGTTTTTCTTCCTCTGTATGATTAGTATTGTCGAGGTATTCTCCGCCTCGTCAGGACTGACATACAAGAGTCAGAACTTCATCATGCCCATTCTGAAGCACACATACACCATTATCATTGGCGTAGTGATTGCCGTAGTCACAGTCAACATTCCGTGCAAATACTTCAAACTGATGACACCGTTCCTGTTGCTCATCTCGTTCATTACGCTGCTATGGGTGCTCCTCGGCGGTGAGACCATCAACGGAGCCAACCGTGTCATTGAGGTTCCCGGCTTCACATTCCAGCCGTCAGAGATTGCCAAAGGTACTATGATTCTAGCCGAAGCACAGATTCTCAGCGCTATGCAGCGTGAGAATGGTGCCGACAAAGACGCTTTCAAATATATTCTCTGGCTTGCATTGCCTATCACGTTCCTCATCGGACTGGAGAACCTGTCAACAGCCGCGATGCTATTTGCTATTGTTGTACTGATCATGTTCATCGGACGTGTACCCTTGAAGCAGCTTGGCAAGTTAGGTGCTATCGTTGGCGGACTGGCCATTCTGGGAATCATATTCATCATGCTCGTCGGTAATGCCGACGCTGCCGAGGAACAGAAGACCGCCAAGACGGAAAAGACTGAGAAGAAAAGCAAGATAGAAAAACTGTTCCACCGTGCCGACACATGGAAAGGACGTATCTTGAAGTTCGGCAAGAACGAAGTGTCTCCACAGGAGTACGACCTTGACAAAGATGCTCAGGTTGCCCATGCCAATATTGCCATCACCTCTAGTGGCTTCATTGGCAAAGGACCAGGCAAGTCGGTCGAGCGTGACTTCCTGTCACAGGCATTCTCCGACTTCATTTATGCCATCATCGTTGAGGAACTGGGCTTCCTCGGTGCGGGATTCGTAGTATTCCTCTATGTGGTTCTGCTCTATCGAGCGGCGCGCATCGCAAGTCGGTGCGAGAACAACTTTCCCGCACTGTTGGTTATGGGACTGGCACTATTACTCGTCGTACAGGCCACATTCAACATGATGGTAGCTGTAGGATTGGCACCCGTGACAGGACAGCCGTTGCCACTTATCTCGAAAGGCGGTACTTCTACCATCATTAACTGTGCCTATATTGGTGCCATGCTGAGCATCAGTCGCTCAGCCAAAATGCGCAAGGTAACAGCCAAGAAAATCAAAGAAGTGGAGGTAGAAAACGAGAGCATTACAGAGTAGTTACCGAACGATGAACTTAAAAGAGATAAAAAAATCGGCAGATTATTCGAAGAAAAGAGAGAAATTTTGTAATTTTGCACGCTATAATCCATTATACTATATTATAATGAACGCGCGCACGAAGATACAGTAAGAAATTTGACATGGACGAGAAACTAAGAATCATCATCAGCGGCGGTGGCACAGGCGGGCATATTTTCCCTGCCGTGTCAATAGCCAATGCCATTCGACGGAAGCACAATGATGCCGACATCTTGTTTGTCGGCGCACTTGGTCGTATGGAGATGCAGCGTGTTCCCGCTGCAGGCTATGAGATTAAAGGCCTGCCTATCCGTGGTTTCTACCGTCCGTTATGGTAGCCAGGACACATTGGTGTGGCTTTTGATTACTTGCGCAGCAAATGGATGGCTAAGAAACTGCTACGGCAGTTCCGTCCACAGGTTGCTGTAGGCGTAGGTGGCTATGCCAGCAGCGCCGCCTTAGGTGCTGCCAATAGTCTAGGCATCCCCACCCTACTACAAGAACAGAATAGCTTTGCGGGCTTAGCTAACAAACAACTGGCCAAGAAAGCCTCTAAAATATGCGTTGCCTACGAAGGTATGGAGCGTTTCTTCCCTGCCGACAAAATCATGATGACGGGCAACCCCGTGCGACAGACACTCTTGGAGTGTGCTTTGAGTCATAAAGAAGCTGTCGGCACATTAGGCATGAACTCAGAACGTCCCGTTGTACTCATCATCGGCGGTAGCTTGGGAGCACGTACTATCAACGAAAGCGTGCTAGGCCATCTTGACGACATTGTCAACAGCGACATCCAGTTTGTATGGCAGACGATAGCTAGATCGGAAGAGCGTCGTGTAGGGAAAGAGTGTAGATCTCG
>ERZ809504.62-NODE-62-length-15320-cov-6.590829_pt1 | contig 15320 bp, 12 predicted proteins | sample MGYA00521273_ERZ809504 | MGnify/ENA primary metagenome ERZ809504 (study PRJEB31581, sample SAMEA3312979) | metagenome | study: EMG produced TPA metagenomics assembly of the PRJEB8939 data set (Metagenomic analyses of Rumen microbiomes reveals...
ATCTAGCTATACTCTTCATAATTTCAAAAAAAAAAAAAGCTTCAAGTGCCTGCATATCAACCTCATCCTGCGTGTCGAAGGCACGCCACATCACACAATTATCCCCTCTCCGAAACCCGCACCTCTCTGCCTGTCCATAACCCCAACATCAATAAATTCCGAACAAAACCCCACTATGTCAGAAAAAATGCGTACCTTGTAGACTTTATTCAATTGCGTCCACAGTGCGGTCGCAATTGAATTGGAGCCAATACAGAATGCTTATTCAGATAGAAGACCCTGACAAAAGGGAGTACTATGAACTTGAATCAGCCAACAACGGGTGGACCGCTCGGGAAACTGAGCGACAAATCAACTGGCCTTACCCGAGAATAACACCACAATACTTGCCAGCCAATACCAACTATATCTGCCTACACAAGACCAATTGATGATAGAAGTCAATCAGGCCAAACAATTGGCCCAACAGGCACATAGTAACGACACATCTCTTTCTTGATTTTTGTGGTAGAAAAGGAGGGCATTTAACATTTGGCGAGAAAAGGAAGGGCCATAAATCACTGAGATAAGAGCACTTCTATTCTTTTTTATTTGGAAAAGAAAGTGAAAAATGAAAAAGAAAGAAAAGAAGTATTATCAGACGGAAATATGTTAGTGTGCCAACGGCACACCATCTTATTAACCCCACACTTGTAGTGTGGGGTCTGAATATCAACCACATACCGCGTGTCGAAGACACGCCACATCATATAATTATCCCCTTCCCATAAGCAGCATTTCTCTGTCTGTCCCTTCCCCCGGCGCCAACAAATTCCGAACAAATCCCCAATATGTCAGAAAAAATGCGTACCTTTGCAATTGCAAATTGCAAAAATCACAACGAAAATACATAGAACACAGAACGATACATGAACAGCTATAGCTTTTCTGGCCACGAATCCTTCTCCTGCAAGTCGTTATGGCTCAAGAAAGGATATGATTTTGTCGTGCAGGAACGCGATTTTAATGCCCCTGATGCCGTTATTTACCTTGGTGTCGGTAAAAATATGGTCTCCTCCATCCGCTATTGGCTTAAGGTCTGCAACATATATAACAACGGAGAAATAACCCCTTTGGGACATTATCTTCTCGACGACCAGCATGGCAAAGACCTTTATCTCGAAGACCTCGCAACGCTATGGCTGATACACTTCAATTTGGTTTTCAACGCACAGGCTTCCTTATATCAAATCTTTTTCTGTGAGTTTCAGCGGGAGCGAGCCCGATTTACGAAAGACCAACTCCTCAGCCATATAAAATACAAACTTGTTGGTGAGGGTTTGAAAAGCGCATACAACGAAAACACCGTCAAGAAAGACATTGATGTTCTCATCCATAACTACGCATTGCCGAAGAAACCGCAATCCAACGAAGACTTCTCGGCGTTGTTCATCGACCTTGACTTACTTCGAATCACTGATGATGGCAAAGAATACTATTTCAACACCGAGGGCAAACGCAAAGTTCCATTGCAGATTTTCCTTTACGCTTTGGCTAGGCTTAGAGAAAAAGAAGGTGACAATACCTTGCCTTATGATGACATCCGCCACTATATTGGTATGACATTCTGCATGACCGATGCTGAAATCATCGAAATGTTAAAACAACTATCATCTCAATATCTCAATCATCTTGCTTACAGCGATGAAGCTGGCATTCGGCAAATCCAGTTCATCAAGGATATCAAATCCGAACAAATACTAAACGATTACTATGAAGCGAACATTTAATCTGTCTGCCAACATCGAGAACGGCTTTGCCGAGGGTTCCCACTACATAGTAACCCCTAATGCAAAGAAAGCTATAAGCCATATAGTCAATGGCTTTCAATCTGGAGTGCATTCCTATACGATAATCGGCACTTATGGCACGGGTAAATCGAGTTTTCTGCTGGCAATGGAAGCCGACTTGCTGCATACCTCCAAGAAACCACTGCTTTTTGACCCGAAAACATTATCCGACACCACCGATTATGAAATACTGAATATTGTTGGTGACTATTGCGAACTGCTCACACTTCTGCAGCGCAAATTGAATAATGCAAAACCTGGAGAAAGTGTAATTGACACACTTGATCATTACTACAAAGTATGTAGAAAGCAAGGTAAATTCTTGATCATTGTCATTGACGAATTTGGTAAGATTCTTGAACACGCGGCCAAAAACAATCCAGAAAAGGAACTGTATTTCCTCCAACAGTTTGCAGAATATGTAAACGATTCGTCTCGCCAGATACTACTTCTTACCACACTCCATCAGAACTTTGGTTCTTATGCAAAAAGTCTGAATGAGGAACAGAAAAATGAATGGAAAAAAGTAAAAGGCCGTTTCATGGAGATCACTTTCGTCGAACCCATTGAACAGCTCTTACATCTTGCATCCATTCAGTTAAAGGAAGATGCCAATGCCATCCCGCTCACAAATGCCAAAAACTTATACCGGCTCGCTGTTGAGACAGGATTTGTAGCCAAGGATTTCGACGAGCAAACAGCCTTGCAACTATATCCGTTAGACCTCTTCTCTGCATATGCTATCACATCCGCTATACAACGCTACGGACAGAACGAGCGCTCACTATTCTCGTTTCTCTCCACAAGAGGAGAAGGCTCTGTTCTTGATTTTCGCCCAGAGGAACGGTTGACTTATAATTTGTCTAAGGTTTACGACTATATTACCTATAATTTCCAGACCGCATTGAGTGATGCTAACGCCGATTCAATGGCATGGGCAACGATACAACATTCCATCGAACGGGTGGAGAAGGAAAAGTGGGAGTCGGAAGAACAAGCCCTCACTGCCATCAACCTTGTCAAAGTTCTTGGTCTGCTAAATACCTTTGGCAACGCAGGTTTCCGTCTCGACATTCCTCAATTCTCACGCTATGCCAAATGGGCAATGAATATCTCAAAGGCAGATGAAATAATAAAGCGCCTCATTGAGATGAAAGTTATCCGTTTTGCAGAATACAAAGGACGGCTTGTGTTGTTCGAAGGCACGGACGTCAATCTCGAAAGCGAATTTCATGAGGCTGGACTTGTCGTTCCCCGTCCGGTATATTTCATTGATAAGTTGAGCCAATACTTCCATCAAAGGATTGCCCCAGTTAAAGCACACTTCTATCAAAAAGGCACGCCACGTTTCTTCGATTATAAAATTCTCGAATCTCCGGAGCGAACTACGCCTGATGGCGATACCGATGGCTATATCGAACTGATTTTTTCAACGAAGAAAAATGCACTAAAGGATTTGAAAGACTTTAGTGCTTCAACAGACATTGCAATTGTATTTGCTTTCTTCAAGGAGACAGAAAGCCTCGTCAATCATCTCTACAACATCGATAAATACGATTATCTATTAAAAAATGTTGTTGAACAGGCTGACAACGTGGCTTGTGGCGAGTTCAAGAAATTGCTTGAACATGAACAAGACTTGCTGAACAAAGAACTTAGCGACAGCCTTTTCTCCTACAACGACAAGGTGGTTTGGATATACAATGGCGATGAACAGAACATACATTCCCACCGTGACTTCAACAAACTATTGTCGCGTGTGTGTGACGAGGTTTACAGCAGGACCCCAGTGATGAACAACGAATTGTTCAACCGCCACAAACTCAGCGGCAACATATCGTCCGCTCGCAAAAACTACCTCTCGGCGCTTATTGAGCATCATGCAGAGGATGACCTCGGCTTCTCGAAAGACAAGTTCCCTCCAGAGAAGACTATCTACTACTCACTTCTGAAAGACACAGACTTGCATCGTAATGGCGAATTCTCTGATAACAATATCAAAGATGGATTCAAACCCTTATGGGAAGCCTCGGAAGAGTTCCTGCAAAGCACGACAAACAAACCACGTCGCATTTCGGAATTGATAAATATTTTGTCTGACAAGCCATATAAGGTAAAACAAGGGCTGCTCGATTTCTGGATCCCCACCTACCTTTTTATTCGCCGACAGGACTTTGCTCTTTACGATGCCACTCGTGGAAGCTTCATTCCTAATGTCAACATGGAGTTTTTCGACTTGTTACAGAAACATCCGCGCGACTATCAGGTGAAGAAGTTTGCAGTCGATGGTGTCAAACTCAACTTTTTCAACCAATATCGCCGTTTTGTCAATCTCGGCGACGAGTTTTCCATTTCCACCCAAAGCTTTATTGAGACCATAAAACCATTCCTCAACTTCTATGTTCGGCTGAACGACTATGCCAAACACACGCGCAAGTTCAACCACCGTTCTACGATGCGCTTCCGTGACGTGCTTGCCAAAGCCAAAGACCCCGAACAGGCCTTCTTCGAAGACCTGCCCGATGCCCTCGGCTTCGACCGCGCCAAGATGAAAGACGAGAAAACCATCAACGAGTATGGACAAGTCATTGAGCGTGCCATCCGCGAGCTCCGCACCTGCTACACCAACCTGATTGACCGCATTGAGGAGCGTCTTGTTAATGAGTTTGGCCTTGACTCCGGTGATTATTCCGAGTATATCACCGAAATCCGTCAGCGTTTGGCCAATGTCAAAACGCATCTACTCACTGACAAACAGAAGGAGTTCTATCATCATGTGATGACCGAATACGACAATCGCACACAGTGGTATCAGTCTATATGCTACACTATTCTTGACCAGCGTCTCGACACTTTGCGTGACGAGCAGGAAGACAAGCTTGTCGACGACCTTGTCTATATGTTCCGCGAATGTGAGAAGTATTCCGACATATCGCATCGGCTGAAAGAATCCGACAATAGCGACGCCTACTCCTTTGACATGGTGACAAACCAAGGCACCAACATCCGCACACAGACCTACATCCTACCCGAAAAAGACAAGAAAAAATCTTCCGAACTGGAAGAGAAAATAAACCGCATCCTTTCCGGCAATAACAATGTGGATGTTTGTACACTTCTATCGCTGTTGAACAAAAAGATGAAAGGAGGCGATTAGATGAACGTAAGGCACATATTAGGCATATCTGGTGGCAAAGACAGCGCAGCGCTTGCCATATATTTGAAACAGAAGTATCCAAATCTGAAAATTGAATACTACAACTCGGATACAGGCTGTGAGTTGGAGGAGACGGAGAATCTGATAAACCGACTGGAAGCTTATCTTGGAAAGATTGTTAGGTTGAAGGCCGTTGAGACTGAGATTGAACCGACACCATTTCATCATTATCTAAAAGCTATGGGCGGCTTTCTACCTTCCCCGCAAGCTCGCTGGTGCACGAAAAAAATGAAACTTGATAGGTTTGAGGAATTTGTGGGTGACGATTATGCAATATCTTATGTTGGCATCCGAGGCGATGAAGACAGAGACGGATATGTTTCTTCCAAGCCCAACATTCAAGCCATATTCCCTTTTAGAAAAAATATATGGAGTATTGATGTCATCAACAAGGTGCTGCATAATGCCAACATAGATCAGTTGGTTGATATATACAATAGGCTTTGTCCTGCGGGAGTATTGAAAGAGGACATCATGGATGTTGTCAAGAAACCTCTTTCGAAAACATTCTTCTATTCAAAAAAGATGAATGCTTTGCTTGATTTTGACATCAAGTTATTCAATCATGTGGTTTTTGAGTTTTTGAAAACGACGGATTATCCTGTAGGCAAACTGGAAGAGTTTCCTTTATTAGACAACACCGATGTACTCGTAAAAGACGATATCTTTAGAATATTGAGGGAAAGCGGTGTTGGTGTTCCTGCTTACTATGAGGAGATACCTTTTGATGTAGATGGCAAACAAGGAACCTATTGTCGCAGTCGTTCGGGTTGTTATTTCTGTTTCTTCCAACAGAAGATTGAATGGATATGGCTTTTAGAGCAACACCCAGACCTGTATGCGCAAGCAATGGAATTCGAAAAAGACGGTTATACATGGAATCAAAATGAGAGCCTTGCGGAATTATGCCAACCTGAACGTGTACGTCAAATAAAACTCGATATGATCAAACGCCAAGAGGAAAATCGCAAACAAGACAAAGGCACAACTCTTGCCGACATCCTTGGCGACGAAATAATGTGTGCAAATTGCTTTATATGAATCATCATGAGGAACCGGGCGTTTATAGATGACGAAAACAAACTATTTGATATCACATATTACCATACACCCTCCCGATGGATGGAATATGCGATAGACCAGTCAAATCCAATCTCTAATGAATCTAACTGGTCTAAAGAAATCAAATATCTCAACGATACAAATGACGACATTTCTGATGAGATAAAAAACATCCCCAATAATACAGGTGGCATTTATATGTTCTTTTTAAAAGGTATTTCATTGCCATTCATTGAAAAATATATTGTTTATATTGGTCGCTGTCAATATACCGATAGCCAAAATATCAGAAAAAGAGCGAAGGAATATTTCACCGATGATCGAGATTTAATAAAAGGAATGTTCTCAAAATGGAAACAATTTGTATATTACAGATATTTTCCTGACACCGACAATGAACGAATTAAAAAGAATGAAGCCATTTTGTTAAATGCCATATGGCCACCCTTCAACCCCACAATACCAGATAAAACAGAGATCCAACCCACAATAAAAGCATTTTAAAGTATGGAAGCAATAAGAATTCCTGCCATCAAAGGGAAAATCGGCGATACCATCTATTATTCCGCTAATTTATCATTTCAACAAGTCAATGATATGGTAAAAAGAGTGGATTCGGAATTGCACACCTCTAATTCTTTAAAAGAAGTCATTCAACGTTCCCTTTCTAACAACTACATAAAAATAAAAGACTACATCATAGAAAGAGAAGATCATTTTTTTGACAGCATGGTTCTTGCCGTATATGATGGTGATCCTCAATGGACAGAAATTCGTTATGAACTAAACGAAGAATCATTTAACAACGTTGGTTTATTGGAGTTTTCCGGAGACGAAAAAATATTTCCTGTGGATGGGCAACACAGGGTGGAAGGAATAAAAGCTGCAATTGTCGAAAAACCTGAAATAGCAAATGAGACAATCAATGTAATACTTATAGGTCACAGCAATACTCCAGAAGGTAGAGAACGGTCAAGAAGAATATTTTCAACATTAAACAGGTATGTAAAGCCTGTACGATTAGGTGATATAATAGCATTAGATGAAGATGACATCGTGGCAATTGTAACACGAGATTTACTGGAGACCTATCCTTTACTTATGGGGAATCGGGTAAAGGTTAGTAACACTAAATCCCTACATCAAAATGATAAACAATCATTCACATCGTTGATGACGTTGTATGATTGCCATAAAGCGTTGTTCATAACATTTATTACTCTTTCGAGAGGACACACGTTTACTCAATCCAAAATCAAAGATTTTTTGCGATTCAGACCTGATGATGAAACCATAGAAGATTATAAGTCTGATGTTATTTCATTTTGGAATGAGATGAGATCCTGTTTCTGCGAAATCGATGACTATATCAATAATAATACAGACTCAGCTGCTGAAGAACTCCGGTCAACTGTAACTGGAGGCAACATATTTTTTAGGCCAATAGGCTTACTCCCATTTATTGAGGCTGTTTCTCGAATCAGATTAGCCATGGATATATCCTATCACGACATCATTCACCATTTCGCCAACATGAATAGAATTGTCTCGGTGGAGCCATGGAATCATATTCTTTGGAATCCAATCACTCATAAGATGGAAATGAAAAATCAATCCTTGGTGAAATATATATTAATCCACCACTTCAATCACAGCCTATTGACGGAGCGAGAAACAAATGACATGAAATCAAAATACGCAACGATTTTCAATATTGACATACAAACAGCAGATTTACAGCTATGTAATATGCAACTTTGAAATATGCTTAACAATATAATCTTCCCTCCTCACCGCAGATACAAATCTGGCACAGAATGGGAACCTGTTGGCTTCTTTTCTGACTGTTTGTGCAATAGCACAAGATTTGATTTGATGCTCGGATTTTTTAGTTCTTCGGCGATAAGAATACTCGCATCTGGTTTTGCGTTATTCCTCTATAATGGAGGAAAGATGAGAATGATTATCAATAATCTTCTGTCTCCGAAGGACAAACAAACTATCATAGAAGGACAAAATAACATCTTTCCTGACATATTCGATTTAACTGATATTTCTTCTATTCAAAAGAATCTTTCTGAGGAAGGAAGACATTTTTTTGAGTGTCTCGCTTGGCTTATTTCAAACAAAAGGATTGAAATAAAAATCGTCCAACCCAAAGACCACAATGGAATTGCTCATACAAAATTTGGTCTTTTCTCTGACGGAAGCAACAATGTATCGTTTGAAGGATCTTGCAACTTTACTAGAGCAGCATTGATTGATAACATAGAAAGTTTTTCTGTTTCCTGTGATTGGGATGGTGATATCTTTAAATCACAAATTGGAAATATTGAGAATGATTTCGAAAGAGCATTTGAGGGGAATGACAAAAATCTCATCTATATTAATGCTGAAGAAGTAATAGACAGAATAAGTACTACTTTTGGAGGGAAAAACCTTGCTGAATTACTTGAACAAGAGCAACAAATATCACAGATACAGATTCGACCATCAATATTATCAGCCATTGAAACGGCAAGAAAACAAGTTGCAGATATAGCAATAAACGATGAATTAAAAACAGAAATCCCACATTTCCCTTATTCTAATGGTCCTCGCGATTATCAGAAACAGGCATTTGAGAACTGGAAAGCAAATGGGCAGAAAGGTCTTTTTGCAATGGCCACTGGAACGGGAAAAACTCTCACCGCATTAAATTGCTTGCTAGAAATCTACCAACGCAAAGGCTACTATAAGGCTCTGATACTAGTTCCCACATTGACCTTAGTAGAGCAGTGGGAAGGCGAATGCCGGAAATTTGGCTATTCTAAGGTGATAAAGGTTAGCTCGAAGAATTCTTCTTGGCGAGAAGAGCTACATAGAGTACAATTTGATGAAAAGCAAAGCCGAGATGATGACAATGTGTCGTTCATTATCATTGCCACCTATAGTTCTTTTGCCCGTCAGAATGTATTTGACATGCTGAATGGTTTCTCCCGCAACCGGATGTTGCTTATTGCAGATGAAGCACACAATATGGGTGCCCCAGGAATACTAAAAAAACTTGGCAGTATCAACTACCTACGAAGAATAGGACTATCGGCAACACCAGAAAGACAGTTTGATGAACAAACCAACCGTAGACTTGGACATTTCTTTGGGGCAGAAGAGAAATACACTTATGAGTATTCCATGGAGGAAGCGATTAAGAATGGCGTCCTTTGTCGATACTATTACTATCCCCACATAGTACAGTTGACTGACGAGGAAATGGAGCAATACGCTGAATTGTCATCGAAAATTTCTCGATATTTCAATTTCAATAGTGGGACTTTCGACAAAAAAGATGACATTCTGATGGCTTTGTTACTTGCTCGAAAACGCATTATACATAAAGCCGCAAATAAACTGCCTGCCTTCCGACAGATTATCACCAATCGTTTTGAAAAGCAAGGTTCTCTCAAATACACTCTTGTTTATGTTCCAGAGGGTACCAATCCAGACGAACAGAGAGCCGACATTTTTGAAGACCATGAAACTGTAAATAATGACCAAGATTCCGAGCACCTGATAGATGTATATACACAAGCCGTATGTGATGTGGATAAATACGTTACCGTAAGGAGGTTTACTGGTGATACAAAAGATCGCGACACAATATTGGATGACTTTGCTGCCGGAAGGCTTCAGGTTTTAACCTCGATGAAGTGTTTGGATGAAGGTGTGGATGTGCCGCGGAGTGAACTTGCCATTTTCTGTGCAAGCACGGGCAATCCAAGACAATTTATCCAACGGCGTGGACGTGTTCTTAGAACACACAAAGACAAAAAATATTCTTATATCCACGATTTGGTGGTAATACCACGAGTAATGCCCAATACTCAAAACTATCGTATGGAGCAGGCTCTTTTGGCAGGTGAACTGAAAAGAGTATATGACTTCTCATCATTGTCCGAGAATCCATCCCAAGCACAGATGGAGTTGATTGACGTGATGAATTATTATGGATTAAACATGTTTGATAATACACATATTAACCATGACACAGAAAGATAGAATGTTACAATTGGTTCTCAATAACGAGCAACTGATGAAACAATATGGCTACACAGCAAAGCAACTGAACGACCTTGACCTACATGAAGCATTACGGAGCGATAATGCTGTTATTGTGAGTGTAGCACGTATTATTCGTGAACTGGATGGTTCGATGGATTCTTCAAAGCAGAAAGAGGTATACAAAAAAGTATTCACCCACCTGAATGATAATTTATTCCTATGATAATCAAAAATATTTCAATAGAGAACTTCCGTAGTTACTATGGAAGTAACAGCATGGATGTCGGAGAAGGTCTTACTTTGATAATCGGTGCCAATGGCGATGGTAAAACAACGCTTTTCGAGGCTTTGGAATGGTTGTTTGACACTGTTGACAACAAACCTAAAGTTGACACAAAATATATCTCGAAGAAAAAGATTGCCGAGATGATGCCCGACGAATCGGCGGTAGTCAAAGTTTCAATGACATACGAAAGCGAACGCAATGAAAAGATAGTAGAGAAGTCGTTCAAGTTCACAAAAGCGCAGGACGGATCTGTTTCAACTTCAAACTATTTGCATTGTCTTTTTGTTCAGAATGGCAGTGAAAAAGAGGTTCGTGAAGGTGATGCGGCAAAAAGGCTGTTTGATATTGATTTCTCTGCATCTATCAGAAAGTATTGCTTATTCAAAGGCGAACAGGAGCTGAATATTTTCAATAAAGAGGAGGCCATGAGCTATCTAGTGGAAACATTCAGTAAGATACGCGATTTTGACCCATATATTGACTTTACATGGAAGGCTCAAAAATGGTCTCAAGATGCAACAGACAACGCAATGAAAGCTGATCGGAAGAACAGCAAAGAGGCAGAACGGTTAAGATCCCTGATAAAGAATGAATCTGACTTCATTAGGGATAGAAGTGAAGAATTGAAAAATTCACAGAGAGAAGCTGTTAACTTCGCAACATTGCTTGACGAATTAGAGAAAAACAAGGAGTCGTCTCAATTGTTGAATTCCACCAATAACAGGATAGAGACTTTAAAAGAGAAGATAGCGAAAGCATATCATGGAATTTCAGAAAATTACGCATTTCGCTTACTTGACGAGATGTGGATTTTAATGGGATTTGAACCCATTGCACGTGAATATGGTGATATGGTCGCAACTCTCGACAAAGAGCAGCGTCGCATGGAGAGGGAATACCAACGAGAACAGGGCGCAAAGAAAATGGCTGGGAGAATGCAGGAGGAAATAAACCAAGGATTTGTTCCTCTTGCATTGAATATTCCTGATGAGAATACTATGCGAGAAATGTTGCATGATGAAGTATGTAAAGTATGCGGCACTCCAGCCCCCAAAGGGTCGGCTGCATATAATACAATGAAGAAACACCTTGATGACTATTTGGCTTCCCTGAAAGACACCCATGATAACGAAGAAGAGGAAGAAGACACTCTTTTCAAACGAGAATTTATCCGAGAGTTGGTTAACCGTTACACCGTGTTGCATAACGGAATGAACTGGCTTACTCGTTTGCCAATAATCATTAAGACAGAGATTGAGAAGAATCGAAACAATCACCAGGTAGCTGATGATTTGCAGGCAAAACTCGAACAAGAGGAAGAACAGAAACGTAAGATTTTGGCTCAGACAGACGGTCTTACTGAAGAACAACTAATTTCCGCTTTTAACAATATCTCTGAATGGTGGAAGCAGAAGAATAACGCTGAGAACAAATCTGATTACTTAAAACGCCAAATCGGTGAGCATCGCAATTTATTAGAAAAGTATCAGGAAGAGTATAGCCAGATTTCGGAAGAATCTGTGGCTGCAACATATGCTCGTACCAGCATTGCCATGCAGCGAATTGCAGAAGCCTTTTTGTCTGCCAAGGTGCGTAATAAACGTGAGTTTTTGGTTCAGCTGGAGAGTGCCACCAACAAGTACCTCGAACGGCTTAATCGTGGAGACTTCCGTGGACAGGCCCATATTGTAGAGAAGGCTGATGAAAGTGCAGAACTCATGCTGATTGATACCGACGGCACTCGCATTTATAACCCCAATACGGCGCTTAAAACTACCATGTATATGTCGTTACTCTTTGCTGTGGCTGAACTTACTACAATAAAACATGAGGATGACTACCCTCTGATTTTTGATGCTCCCACCTCGTCGTTTACTGCTGCCAAAGAGAGCGACTTCTTTGGTGTAATAGGCGAAATTAACAAACAGACAATTATTGTCACAAAGAGCTTCCTAAACGAGAATGTCGACGGCTCATCGTCGATTGACATGGAACGGCTCAAGTCAATCAAAGGTAAGAAATACCGTATTGAGAAGAAACGTCCGTTTGACGAGAAGAACCTTGCTACGATTGAAACTAGAATTGAACCCATAAACTAGAAAGGAGCAGAGTATGGTAATAAAGAATAATCGATTTGACAGCGAAAGATTTGTCTCTTTGTTTGAACTATGGGGACGAAAGAATCCGTCATACGAGAAACATTTCGAGGATGAGGTGATTAAAAAACTATGCGACTTCGGTAAAGGTACAAACGAGACTTCCGACTCAAAGGCTAAAGTTCTCGGTGCAGGATATGAGGTGCTGATTATGGCATTCTTCATCGGTCTTTATTCCAACAAGAAACTGCCATTGAACGAGGATTTGGATATCAAAGACCTCGGGCAACCCATCCAGTTCTGGGGCAACATTGACTCGAAGAAAGGCCGCAGAGCATACCCTAAACTGAGGGAGTATATGTTTATTGCATTGGTGGCTAGAACACCCGAAATAGACTGGTATGAACTAGACAAAGGTCGCTGGACACCGAGTGAAACGGTGAACACGCTAATGATGACGATGGAAGAATATATCAACTACGGCCTCACCGTCATCAAAGATAAAATGGACGAAGACGAGACCTATTTCATGAATCAGAACGCCTTCCTGAACATCATCCAAGACCTCACCTTCCCCCAAAATAACGCACATTCCCCCAGCGACGACCAACCCGAACCTTTAGATTGATTTAATAATACCGTATTTAACATATTAACAGCGCAATACATCTTGATTGAACATCGTATAATGACCGCTTGAACACAATATTAACCAGCACCAGAACGTTACAGAAATATGAGCAATGAAGTATTAGAATCCAGCAATGAAATCAAGAATGCGGTCTGTCTGATAAAGGACGCAATATTACATAGCCAACAGAGAGCACTTACAGCCATCAATCAGGAACAACTTGCCCTTTACTATGCAATTGGCCGGTTTATCTCCGTGAATACACGGAAAAAGAATTGGGGAACAGGTTTCATCGAAGCCATCAGCACTCAATTGCGTAAAGAGCTGCCCGGCCTCAGAGGTTTCTCCGCACCAAGCATGCGGAAGATGCGTACCTTTTACGAGGAATGGAGAAACTTGACTGACAATTCGTTCGTCGAAACGAACAGACTAAATCCTCAACAAGACAATTCGTTCGATGCAACGAACAAATTACCTGTGGTACAATTTACTATTGATTCTGAATTTCCAATAGCCGCATTTATGAGCATTGGATTTAGTCATCACTACGCAATTGTCAGCAAAGTGAAGGACTTGGAACAGCGTAAATTCTATATCCAATTAGCATCAGATACGAAAACAAGTGTTGAAGATTTGGAAAGACTGATAGACGATGACATTTACAACCATCAAGGAGAGATCCCTAATAACTTCAAACGCACAATCCCCGGTCAGCTTCAGGCATATCGAGCCATTTCCATGTTCAAAGACGAATACCTTCTTGACTTTATCAATACAGAAGAATTGTTCATCCGCGATAAAGATATTGATGAACGTGTCATCGAACACAATATCATCAACAATGTAAAGAACTTTATAATGACTTTCGGAAAAGACTTTACATTTGTTGGCAATCAATACCATCTCGAGAAATTCGGTGTTGAACAATTCCCAGATCTTTTGTTTTTCAACCGTGAATTATCTTCTCTTGTCTGTGTAGAATTGAAGAACGGCCCGTTCAAAACTGCTTACCTTGGCCAACTGGCAGGATACCTGCGCATACTTGATGACGAAGTTCGAAAACCAAATGAGAACCCATCAATAGGGATCATTCTCTGCAAAAGTGCCAACAAAAAATTTGTGGAATATGTTATTCAAGATTATGACAAGCCCATGGGTGTTGCAACATATAAAACCTCTGCCGACATGAATGACCGACTGAAGAAATTACTCCCCCCTGTTGAAGAGTTGGAAAAGTTACTATAAGCAATGAATTTCAAGCGCATTCCCCCAGTTACAATCAACCCAAACTGTTAGATTAGTTTTTTACAAAGTCGGAATAACAAAGGGTACATCCCTTATTGGGCTTAGGTCTATGTGACTGGTATGTGACTAAACTAATAATATTACAAGTAAGAGAATTTGCAAGTATCTGTATATATGCAAGAAACAATAATCGATTGTATGTGACTCGTATGTGACTGGTATGAGACTAATACTTGTTAATCCATGTAAGATTAGCAAACAACATCAGAAAAACAATAATTTTGTGTATCTTTGCACAACAAAATAATAACACTGACTAATCCTTAACACTATGGACAACAACCTCAAACAGAAGATAGACGCGTTGGTGGCGGAGATTTCTACCATCACCGATTTGACCCATAAGGTCTCCATTCTGGAGTATATGGAACAGCAGTCGTCCTATATGCTCTGGCAACTGCAGGACGAGATTCATATCGACTATGACTCGCAGAATGTATAGGGCGCTGGCGTTGACGCTGGCGTTGACACTAACGCTGGCCTCCTGCTCGGGGGGCTACTCCTTCACGGGTGCCTGTATCCCCGCCGAGGCGAAGACGCTCTCGCTGAAACAGTTCCCCAACTACGCCTCGACGGTGAACCCCACGCTCAGCCAGACGCTCTACGACAAGCTGCAGCAGATGTTCTCGTCGCAGACGCCCCTCACGGTCACCTCCGCCGACGGCGACCTCCAAATCACCGGCGAGATTACCGACTACTCCACTCGTGCCTCGTCTCTCTCCAGCGACGACAATGTGGCCACCAACCGCTTCACTATCACCATTAAGGTGAAGTTCACCAACCGCTTCGACCCCAAGACCGACAAGAGATAGCTAGATCGGAAGAGCGGTTCAGCAGGAATGCCGAGACCGAT
>ERZ809504.63-NODE-63-length-15304-cov-6.603974_pt1 | contig 15304 bp, 9 predicted proteins | sample MGYA00521273_ERZ809504 | MGnify/ENA primary metagenome ERZ809504 (study PRJEB31581, sample SAMEA3312979) | metagenome | study: EMG produced TPA metagenomics assembly of the PRJEB8939 data set (Metagenomic analyses of Rumen microbiomes reveals...
GCAGCGGTCGTCCTTGTGACCGTTTCTGTTTTGAGGGTTTCCTCCCTCAGAAGAAAGGTCGTCAGACGAAGATACAGAGTCTTGCCGACGAGGAGCGCACGATGGTGTTCTACGAGTCACCCTACCGGGTGTTGAAGACCTTACAGCAGTTCGCGGAGGTGATGGGTGCTGACCGCCAGGTGAGTGTCTGTCGGGAGATCAGTAAGGTACACGAGGAGAGTGTCCGTGGTACGTTGGAAGAGGTCATCGCCCATTTCACTGAGCATGAACCGCGAGGGGAGTTTGTTATCGTCCTTGCAGGACGATAAGATGAAAGATTAAAAATGAAAGATGAAAAATGAAATATTATAAGAATATGAAAAAGTTATTGATTTTGGCACTTGGTGCCGTAGCAGTGGTAGCCTGCAAACAGCAGGGACCGAAGACAGAGGATTTGATGATGGCACAGCAGGCTGACTCGCTGAACCGTATCATCCAGCAGAAAGACAATGAGATTAACGACATGATGGCTACCTTCAACGAGATCGAGGAGGGTTTCCGCGCCATCAATGCCGCCCAGGACCGTGTGACACTTGCCAAGGATGGTGAGGGCTCCAACCGTACCCAGCGTATCCGTGACAATATCGCACAGATTCAGCAGACGATGCAGCACAACCGTGAGCTCATCAACAAACTCAAGAACCAGTTGCGTACCAGTTCCGTGAAGGGTGACGAATTACGTAAGACCATCGAGAACCTCGTGGCACAGATGGAGGCAAAAGACAAGGAGATCAACCAGTTGAAACTCGACTTGAAGTCTCGTGACATCCGTCTTACCGAACTGGGTAATGAGGTTGCCGACCTTACCGTTGAGACTTCTCAGCAGAAAGCAGAGATCTCACAGAAGGCAGAGACCATCTCGGCTCAGGACAAGGCGCTCAATACCGCCTGGTTTGTGTTCGGCACGAAGAAAGAGTTGAAGGAGCAGCGTATCATCGAGGACGGCAAGGTGCTCCAGTCGAATTTCAATCGTGAGTATTTCACGAAGATTGATATCCGTGTCGACAAAGAGATCAAGCTCTATTCCCGTTCCGCAAAACTGCTGACGGCTCATCCTGCTTCCAGCTATGTATTGGAGCGTGATGCCAACAAACAATATGTGCTCCGCATCATCAACCCGCAACTGTTCTGGTCTACCAGCAAGTACCTGGTGGTATTAGTGAGCTAAACAATGAAGGGCAGGTATGCCACATCGGAATGCCTGGCATTATGGATGGTGATACCTACTATATACCTGTAGTAATATCTGCCATACATCATAGCAATGCCTTCCACACTTGATGGAAGGCATTGCTGTTTATGGATAACGTATGTCGTAGCGTTTTTTTTTGAGAACCTCTAACCTCCAACTGAAAACGGCTCAAATGCCGATGTACAGAGGGATTGAAGGCAGTGGGAGGTTGTCCTGACCTCCCACTGACCTCCCACTCCCATCAGGCACTTATGACAGGTAACACTTTGTAGAATTTCACGTTACCTCGGTTAACGTACTCATACCCCAGGCTTTTCATCGCTAGTCCTATTTGCACTTTCGTACTGATGGAGGTTTTGATGCTAGGGTATTCCTGTTTGATAAGCTGGAGGATCTCCGTACTGTTTATCGTTTTGGAGAATTCTCCTTTTCCGGGTTTGCGGAAGCAGGCTTCAACGATCTCGGCGAGGTCTTTCTGTTCTGTGAAGTTATGGTTTAGCTCCTGAATCCGTTTAACTTCGTCGTTGTTGAACCAGTAGGGGATCTTCTGTACGTTCAACTCGTAAAGCACTTGCGCATAGAGTTGGTCGTAGTCGATCTCACCCTCGTTGTCAATCCACTGCCCCTTGGGAATCTGTATACAGATGTATCGTCTACTGCCTGTCGCATCTGTCAGGGGGTGAGGATTGTTAGTCGTTGCCACAAACGAAGCGAATCTCGGACGGTCTTCCTGGCTGCATCCGTAGATCGGTCTGCCATTCACCTTACTCTTCGAAAGCGTTTGCTTCAAACTGGCATGCTGACTGGGACGGATGGCATCCAGCTCGTCAAGGTTCACCAGCAGGTTGTTGGTCAGTGCCATCTCCTTGTCAAACTTGTTCGAGAGGTTCAGATGATCTAAGAAATAGGTTCGCAGGTGCGTGGGAAGCAGTCGGGTGACGAAGGTCGTCTTGCCACATCCTTGCGCACCAATCAGTGTCGGCACACATTCGTTTCCGTGAATGGTGTCCATCTGCGTCCAATGTGCCACTGTCGAGCGGAGCCATACGGACAGGAAGTGCAGTTGCTCAGAGGTGATGCCAGGTATCCTGCTGAACAACTGTGCCACATGATTCTGACCGTCCCACTTCGGCAGATGTTGCAAGTAGTCTTCGACGGGGTTAAAGACCGGAACTTCTTCGGATTGGATGATCTCCATGATTTCCGTCTTTGGAAACCCTTGACAAACATACTCTCGCTTGGCATGGAGGATGATGCTGTTGAGCGCATGCTGTGTCAGCGTCCGGAACACGGGTTCCTTGGTCTTGCGAGTTGAGAACTCTACCTTTCCGCTCAGTATGTTTCGGCGGAGAAGGTAATTGTCATGGAGAAATTCTTCTGCTTCGAGTGTTGTCTCCAACGAGGCTTCGAGTGCCTCACCATTGATTAAAAAATTCTTTTTCATAGTTCTTGTGTGTTTTGATGTTTAGAAATATAGTTAATTGTGTCTTTCATTGTTGCAACTTTTGTCAGACGGCTGCAAAGGTATAACTTTTAACATGCCATGTCAAGAGTTTGCGGAATATTTCGTGCAAAAATATGTTAATAAAATGTAGAATTTTTATCAACAGCCTGCATTGGTGGGAGGTTGGTTGGGGGTTAGTGAGAGGTTATCCCAACCTCCAACTGCCTCCAATCCCTCTGTACATCGGCGTTTGAGCCGTTTTTAGTTGGAGGTTAGTGGTTTGTGAAAGTCTCGCGCGCGTACCTTATTATATTATATAGAAGCTTTCCCCTCTTTCTCTCTCTGGAAAGATTTTAGCAATTTATCACAATTGTATGGTACAGAAAGGAGGTAAAATGTTAAAAATGGACACAAAAAGGCAGTTTTTTATAAAAATTATTTGCTGATTGTGAATAATTGTTGTAAATTTGCAAAATCTTGTGCGTGGACTCCTCCTGAGAGGGGCTGTGTATGCGTACCTGATGTTGGTAGAAACTTAAATAATAATATAAAATATTAACAAGAGAGTGTTTATGGAAAAAAGACTAACGATGTTTATGGCGTGCTTGTTCCTGAGCTTAGGAATGGCACTTGCCCAAACTAAAGTTTCTGGTACCGTCATCTCTGGAGAAGACAACCAGCCCATTATTGGTGCTACAGTCTTGGTACAGGGTCAGAAGACAGGTACTGTAACAGATGCCGACGGTCAGTTCACCATCTCAGTACCCTCCGGCAAAAAGATTGTAGTGAGCTATATCGGTTTGGAGACACAGACAGTGACTCCCAAAAACGGTATGACCATTACATTGCAGCCCAGTGCCGCCCTTGAGGAGGTTGTTGTAACAGGTATGCAGAAAGTGGACAAACGTTTATTTACCGGTTCTTCTACCAAGATTAGCGCAACAGACGCAAAGATCGATGGTGTGGCTGATATCTCACGTTCATTGGAAGGACGTGCAGCCGGTGTCAGTGTGCAGAACGTGTCTGGTACCTTCGGTACAGCTCCTAAGATCCGTGTGCGTGGTGCTACTTCAATTTATGGTAACTCAAAGCCCCTGTGGGTTGTTGATGGTGTCATCATGGAAGATGTGACGGATGTGTCTGCCGATGATCTTTCTTCTGGTGATGCCAATACGCTGATTTCCTCAGCTATCGCTGGTCTGAACTCCGATGATATCGAGACTTTCGATATTCTGAAAGACGGTAGTGCTACCTCTATCTATGGTGCCCGTGCTATGGCAGGTGTGATCGTTATCACTACTAAGAAAGGTAAGGCTGGTCAGTCTCGTATCAATTATACGGGTGAATATACCATGCGTTTGAAGCCCAGCTATTCAACCTTCAACATCATGAACTCTCAGGATCAGATGTCTATCTATCAGGAGATGCAGCAGAAAGGTTATCTCAACTATGCGGAATTGTCGAATGCTGCCTCAAGTGGTGTATATGGTAAGATGTATCAGTTGATTGGCGAGTATAATGCCACTAACGGACAATATGGCTTGCCCAACACATTAGAAGCTCGTGCCGACTATCTTCGTCAGGCAGAGTATCGTAATACAGACTGGTTCGATGAGTTGTTCACCAGTTCAATCCAGCACAACCACTCTATCAGCATCTCTACTGGTACGGAGCGTGCACAGACCTATGCCTCTATATCCGCGATGTTTGATCCAGGTTGGACGAAGCAGTCTAAAGTTCAGCGTTATACTGCTAACCTGAATAATTCGTATAAGATATCCAATAAGGTAACCTTCAATATGATTGCTAATGCCAGCTATCGTAAGCAGAGGGCACCTGGTACATTGTCGTCAGAGCTTGATGCTGTATCAGGACAGGTGAATCGTTCTTTCGATATCAACCCCTATTCTTATGCGTTGAACACATCCCGTGCACTGGATGCCAGGACATTCTATACTCGTAACTACGCTCCCTTCAACATCATACATGAGTTGGATAACAACTACATCGACATTGATGTTCTTGACTTGCGTGTACAAGGTGAATTGAAGTACAAGCCCATCCAGAAAGTTGAGCTTGGCGTTTTGGGAGCTTTCAAGTTCAACCAGGCAACACGTAACCACCATGTTCTTGATGACTCTAACCAGGCGAACGCTTATCGTGCAATGGGTAATACCAAGATTCGTGATAATAACCAATACCTTTATACCGATCCGGATAACCCCTATGCACAGCCCATAAGCATACTGCCTGATGGTGGTATCATGAACAAGCATACCAACAAGATGAGTGCTTGGGACTTCCGTTTCACCGCTGCTTACAATGATGTTTATGCCAACGACCATATCGTCAACTTGTATGGTGGTCTGGAGGTAAACAGCATCGACCGTACAGCAGACTGGTTCCGTGGCTGGGGTATGCAGTACTCTTTGGGTGAGATTGCCAACTATGCCTATCAGGTATTCAAGAAGGGTGCGGAAATGAATACAGACTACTTCACCTTGGATAATACCCATGAGCGTCGTGCTGCTTTCTTCGGTACTGCCACCTATTCTTATAAGGGACGCTACACCATCAACGGAACCATCCGTTATGAAGGTAGTAATAAACTGGGAAAATCATCAAGCGCCCGCTGGTTGCCTACATGGAACGTCTCTGGTGCGTGGAACGCTCATGAGGAGCCTTGGTTCCAGAAGACTTTCAAAGATGTGCTGAGCACAGCCACACTGAAAGCTTCTTACTCACTGACTGCCGAGAGTGGTCCTTCTTGGGTGACGAACTCTCTGCCGGTTATCAGGAGTTATAACCCTTGGCGTCCTTCTGCCGGTCTGCGTGAGAGTGGACTGGAAGAGGCTGACCGTGCAAATGGTGATTTGACTTTCGAGAAGAAACATGAGTTCAACCTCGGTCTGCAGTTGGGCTTCCTCAACAACCGTATTAACTTCGAGTTCGACTGGTATAAGCGTAACAACTACGACCTGATTGGTATTGTGAACACACAGATGGGTGGTCGCAAATATGGTAACGTCGCTTCCATGAAGTCAAGAGGTGTCGAGATGTCTATCTCTGCTACTCCTATCAAGAATAAGGACTTCAGCTGGACAACCAACTTCATTTACTCACATACTCACAATGAGGTGACAGAGTTGGAGAATGTACAGCGTGTCATCGACCTCGTCAGCGGTTCAGGTTTCGCCTTGGAGGGATATCCTGTACGCTCCCTGTTCTCTATTCCCTTCAAGGGTCTGAACAACGAGGGTCTTCCTACCTTCCTCGATCAAGATGGAAACATCACAACGACAGGTATCTATTTCCAAACACAGGACAAGGAAAAAATGAGTTTCTTGGAATATAGCGGTTCTGTTGATCCTACCGATGTGGGTTCGTTCGGAAACGTCTTCAAGTGGAAGGGCTTCACCCTGAACGTATTCGTTACTTATAGCTTTGGTAATGTCGTCCGCTTGGATCCTGTCTTCAGGAGCAGTTATAATGACCTGAGCGCCATGCCGAAGGAGTTTGCAAATCGCTGGGTGGTTCCTGGTGACGAGAACATCACAACGATTCCTGTCATTGCCTCACAGCGTCAGAATCAGAATGATACTAATTTGAGCTATGCATACAATGCTTATAACTACTCTACAGAGCGTATTGCCAAGGGTGACTTCATCCGTATGAAAGAAATCTCCCTCGGTTATGAGTTCCCCAAGGCTTGGATATCAAAGTTAAAGCTTAATACCCTCTCACTGAAGTTGCAGGCAACCAACCTCTTCCTGATCTACGCAGACAAGAAGCTGAACGGTCAGGATCCTGAGTTCTTCAACACTGGTGGTGTCGCCGTTCCTATGCCAAAGCAGTACACACTGACACTTCGTCTGGGACTCTAATTGGATGTAAGATTAAACATTAAAGATTAAAGAATGATTATGAAGAAATATATAGGATTATCCATCATTGCCTTGAGCATGGGACTGACATCGTGCGGTGACTTCCTGGATGAGTTGCCTGATAACCGTACTGAGGCAAATACGGAGGAGAAAATACAGAAGCTGCTGGTGGCTGCCTATCCGACTCATGACCACATGGCATTCACTGAGTATGGTTCAGACAATGTTGACGATATGGGTGAGAGTAACCCTAATACCGAGCGCTTCTTGGATGAGATTTATAGCTGGACGGACGTAACAGAGGAAGATAATTCTGATCCTGAGAGCTACTGGATGGATCTCTATCAGTGTATAGAGACAGCTAATATGGCACTTGAGGGAATCGAGTCAATGGGTGGCGCTACAACTACAACGCTAAAAGAAGCTAAGGCAGAGGCATTGCTTTGCCGCGCCTATGCTCACTTTATGTTGGTGAATGTGTTTGCCATGCACTATGATGCAAACGATCCTAATGCTATTGGTGTGTCTTATGTAACAGCTACAGAAAAAGAGCTGAATCCTCAGTATCAGCGTGAGACCGTTCACGAGAATTATGCGCACATCGAAGAGGACCTGGAGGCAGCTCTGCCATATGTGGGCGAAAGCTATTATACGGTACCTAAGTATCATTTTAATATCAATGCTGCCTATGCATTCGCCACTCGTTTCTACCTCTATTATGAGAAGTATGACAAAGCGATTGAGTGTGCTAATAAGGTGTTAGGCACGAATCCGGAGACCATGCTTCGTGACTGGTCTGTGCTTCAGAAATTGCCCTATGGTACTCGTTATCAGCAGGATAATGTCGCCAACCACTTCATCGATGCTACACTTAAATGCAATCTTATGTTGCTGACCTCTTACTCTTGGGCGGGATTAACTTTTGGTGGTTTCTCTATTTGGCATCGTTATTCTCATAATGCCTACCTTGGAACAAATGAGACCATTACAGCATTGGCAAGATTGTGGGGTGGAAACTATACCACATTTGCTTTTCAGGTCAAGCGATACGAAGGTACTAACCTTAACGCATGGAGTATGTGGCGTATGCCTTACTTGTTTGAGGAAATTGATCCTGTAACAGGTAACGGATATCGTAAAACCGTTTATAATGCGTTTACTGGTGATGAGGTGTTGCTGAACCGTGCGGAGGCTTATATCATGCTGAAACAGTATGATAAGGCAATTGATGACATGAACATCTGGCTGCATAATACCGTAGGGTCAAACTATAAGAATTTCGCTGTTACTCTTGAAAGAGTCAAGGCTTTCATCAACGGAATGCAATATGCTTATGATGATGCTACAGGTATGGAATCCTCATTGAAAAAACACTTGCATCCGAAATTCGCGATTGACAGTGAGGGCTCAGACCAGGAGTGTATGATACAGCTCCTTCTCGCCATGCGTCGTTATGAGACTATGCCTGAGGGTAAGCGTTGGTTTGATATCAAGCGCTGGGGTATTGAAATCCCAAGACGTACGATGGATGCATCAGGTCGTCCTCTTAAGATTACAGACTGGCTGAAAGTAGACGATCCACGTCGTGCCATCCAGATTCCTCAGAAGGTGCGTGAGGCTGGTTATGAGCCTAACCCACGCTTGACCACTGAGCCTGGCGATGAGATAGTTGCTACTTGTATTAATGAAAAGTAAGAGAGAAGTATGAAAAAGAATATATTATATTTGTTGCCATTGGTATTGATGGGACTGACGCTCACCTCTTGTGACAAGGATGAGATCAAGAGCGAAAGTGTCATCACTACTGATAGCTACCAGCAGAATCAGTTTGACAAATGGCTGGAGGTAAATTTCCGCAATCCTTATAACATTGATTTCAAGTATCGTTATGAGGAGATTGAGAGTGATTTGAACTATTACACTGTTCCTGCAGAATTCTGGCAGTCCGTAAAGATGGCTCATTTGGTAAAATACCTTTGCATTGAGACCTATAATGAAGTCGCAGGAATCGAATTTACCCGTGCCCATTTCCCTAAGATGTTCTTCTTGGATGGTACATGGCATTTCCGTAATAATGGTACTTACGAGTTGGGTACCGCTGAGGGAGGAAAGAAAATCTGCCTGATGGGTATTAATTACCTTGATAAAGTGCTGGATGGAACTTATGATCCCAGACGTACTATTGCAGACGGGTTGAATCACTACTATATCAAGACCATTCATCATGAGTTTACCCATATTCTGAACCAGACACGCGATTTCCCAACGTCTTTCAGAGAGGTTACACCTAACTCGTATGTCAGCGACAGCCAGTTCTCGGAACCATATAACTCCGTATATTTGCAGCGTGGTTTCATCTCTGCCTATGCACAGACAAACTACAACGAGGATTTTGCGGAAATGGTGTCTGTATATGTGACCCATTCCGCAGAATGGTGGGAAGATGCGATGAAAGCTGCCGACACTACTTGGGAGGGCGATCCCGACCAGACACAGACAGGACGTGCACTGATTGAGCAGAAACTCGACATTACACGTGCCTATATGAGTGACACTTGGGGTGTTGATATTGATGTGCTTCGTGATTGTATCTTGCGTCGTCAGGGCAATATTACTAGCGGATTGGTTGATTTACTTGATATAACCGTTGATTAATGCTAAAAAGAATACGACTATGAATAAGAAAAATATATTCATCTATTTCCTGTTGGCACTTCCGCTGTTGCTGACATCGTGTTTGAAAGATCAGGAGGATTTGTTTGAGGATTCTGCGTCTGCCCGTACTATGAAGTATTTGGCAAATGCGAAGAGAGTGCTCACTTCTTCAGAATACGGATGGGTACTGGATTATTTCCCAGACCGTGAGCAAAGCTATGGCGGTTACGCTTATACGCTGAAGTTCGATGAGAGCAATGTTGCAGTATGCTTTGAAATGGCAGATGATGTTACACAGCCTATCTCAACGGGCTATTCTCTGGATAACGAGGATGGACCTGTGCTGGCATTTGACACCTATAATGATTATCTGCATATCTTTGCGACCCCATCTTCTTCATCTGGTGCTGGTGGATATCAGGCATACGATGGTGACTTTATCTTCATCATCATGGATATCAGTGAAGACGAGAACACCATCACGCTGAAAGGTAATCGCTCTGGTAATATCATGTACATGCATAAGTTGACTCAGAGCATCCAGGATTATCAGACAGGAATGGAAGAATTCAAGAAGAACTTGGTATTCGACCAAGCTTATGGTGAGATCGATGGAAAGTCATATTGGCTTAACATTGATGCCTTAAACAGATATATATCTATCGAATATGCTGCAGAGACTGATTTCGAGACGATTGAGGCACCCTTCTGTTTTAACATAGACGGTTTCTCCTTCTATGAGCCTATCATGATTGCGGATAAAGAGGTTCGCAACTTTAAGTACGATGAAAACGAAGGCACCTTTACTGCTGTGGAGGATAATAGTGTTGTGTTTACTGCACTGCTGACTACTTCAATTGTCATCAACAATATTGGAGAGGAGATCACCATCAGTAATAATGCCGCTGCTCTTGAGTATGAGTTCAACCTTGCTGACAAGTTCACCTATACTCCTGATGTAGACTGGATAACGGTAACAGCCGAAGGTAAGAATGTTACTATCAATGTAGCTAAGAACTCTGGCTTGTCACGCACTGGCCATATTACTGTTGAGGTGAATGGGGAAACTGCTACTATCACCATTAATCAGGTTCCTCTGAGTGGAATGTTTGAGACGTTAGAGCTTTATGTTGCTTATAGCAATATCAGTGAGGCTGCCCGTCCTTACTTTGACGCTTGTAAGGCGCTTTCTGACAGTGAGAGCGAGAATATCGGTGAGATGTGCTTCGTAAATATTGGTGCTCAATATGGTTATGGACTCTTCTTCACGAGCGGCTCTTATGGTGGATTGTTAGGTCTTGATATCACACCTGTTAGTGGTACAGAAATCAAGTTCACCTACAATGGAGACCGCAATTACAGTAGTGGAAACTGGTATTATAACAATGGTTATAAGACGCTGATTAATTATCTGCAAAGTACCACCTTCACCTTGGCTGCTGATGATGAGGATCATCCGACTTACATCATTTTGACAGATAGTAAGGATTCAACGAAGAACTTCAAGTTGATCACTACTCCTGTAGCTAATCCATTTGATAACTAAACACATCTTAAAGAATTAGAATATGAAAAAGATATTAAGTTTTATCGTATTGCTGGCAGGCGTGATTTCTATCACGTCCTGTAGCAGTGACGATGCGACATATCAAGCTACTCCTGAGCTTGAGGTTGCCAGCGCTAATGTGCTGTTTGAAGCTGAAGGTGGTGATGGGTCTATTGTCGTAAACTCCAGTTCGACAGTTTCTGCTACGACTGACGCTAGCTGGTTATCACTGTCTGTACAAGGCAATAAGGTCATTGTGACAGCCGATCCTAACCTCACTCTTGAGGGTCGCTCTGCCCTCATCCAGCTTGTTTCTGGAACTACAAAAGCTGAGGTAACTGCTACTCAGAAGAGTAGTGTCTACGGTATTCCTTCCCTTAGTTATGAGATTGGGGACTATCAGGCTACTCTTAATATTGATGTTGTTCACAACCAGGAAGTGACTGTTGAGAGTCAGGCAGACTGGATTACAGCGACTTTCAATAAGGAGACCAGCCAGATAGAGATTGTTGCAGAGGACAATAACGAGGCTGATCCCCGTGAAGGTATTGTTACAGTCACCATGGGTGAATATTCTAACGATATTGTTATTACGCAAGCAGGATTCCTGTTGGAGCCAGAGAAGGAGCAATATGAAATTGGCAATGAAGAGACGACCTTGAAAGTTTCTGTCAAACACTCAAGAGTTGTTACTGTAAAGAGCAATAACGAATGGATTACTGCCACATGGAATGCTAGGACTAACGAGCTGACTTGTGTTGTTAAAGCCAATGAAACCGGTTCTCCACGTGCCGGAACGATAACGCTTACTTCGGGCACTATAGAAAAAACAGTGACAATTATACAGTATGAGTTTAAGGATCTTTTTGGTGATGATTATTATCTATGGTTCACTCAAGGTGTTGACTCTGAGGACTATTACTATGTAAATGCATCATTAAGTGAGACTTCACTTGATTTCCGCCTGTATACCAAATATCCTTGGTCGATACCTATGACTTGTGATGAGAGCACATCGACGGTTACGGCAACATGTGGTTGTCTCGTAGGACAATATAGCGTATATCCTGTTTATCTGATGTTCGTAGATACTGCCGATGGTTATTGGACTGGTTATACAAATGATCAGACAATGTCTGCTACTCTTGAGGTCAGTTATGATGCTGAGTATGACGAACTTGTAATTGGTGGAGTCTTTGAGGGTGCTTTGTCTGTGTTGGGCACGTCGTATCCTTTTGATTGCTGGAGATTCGAGGCGTTCAGCGCAAACGAATTTGTTCAAGAAAATGATTTAGGCTATCTCACTCGCCTCTACTATGTTGAAATTCAGAGATATATACCTCTGTCTGGAGGTGAGTCAAGAAGATCATCAAAGCTTGCAAAGGCCAAACCTTATGACATCACAAAACCTCTGATGTTGCGTACGACTGATTAATTCATTTGCGTAATCATATAATTATCGGGCAGGAACTTAACTTCCTGCCCGATTTTTTGTGCAAAAGAAATAAAACAAGAAATGTATATTTATTAATAATACATTCAGTTATGTAGTGTATTTTTCTACTGAGCATAAATAAATGCGTCCTTCTGTTTGTTAACTAAAAGCAATACATTATTTTTGCAGAATAAAAATAGTGAATCAACTGTATTTGTTTTATTTAAACTTAAAGCTTATGAAAAAATTTACTCTAATGTTATTATCAGCGTTATTCGCTGTGTGCTCTTATGCTCAAGGACCTGAAGCGAGCAAGTCAAGGTTGATGCTTGAGCCATTTGCTCCTGTAAACAAGACTGTTTCTGTTTCGCCTGCAGAACTTGTTGTCCCACCGACAGGTGTGGAGGCTTCTGAGTATAACATGAGCTACAAAGAATCAGCAAAGGCAACAGAAACAACCTCTAAACCGATCAATGTGGCTGTTGATGGTAATGATGTATATTTCCAGGGTATGAGTAAATATCTCCCTGAGGCATGGGTCAAGGGAACGAAATCAGGTAATACGGTAACATTCCCCGCCAAGCAATATATGGGTGATTATGGATCTTCTGGCTCATCTTATTTCTTCTATGGTAATAATGCTGTTGTCTTCACCTATGACGCCACGACTGACACCTATAGTGCTGAAGGACAGGTTTTCGGAGTCTTAGGAGGTCAATATTACGATGGCAATTACTTTGATCCAGTCCTGAAAAAGGTAACAGAGGTTGCTGCAACCCCAGCTACCCCAACCATCACAGGTATTGAGGGAACAAGCTTTGGCGATGTTGTCATGTTCCAAGTTCCTATCGTAGATGTTGAGGGCAATGCTATGGTTTCTTCGAAACTGTCGTATCAGTTCTTTGTTGACGATGAAAGTACTCCATTAGAATTTACTACTGAGTATTTTACCAAGTTGACAGAGAATATGACAGTAATACCTTATGGATTCACTGACAATTATGATTTCTATAGTGATTATATTTATTTGAACATGCCTCATAGCACATGGAAGAAACTTGGTATTCAGAGCATCTATACGGGTGGTGGTGCCACCAATAAGTCAGCGATTTTCTGGTTTACGATGCCAGAGCCTCCTGTAGAGGCACCTGATGGTTTGACGACCGAAACCTATGTCTTCTCGGCTAATGCGATAGAAAATGGTAAAGAAGGGGATGGTGCACAACCATACAGCATCCAGGTAAAGGTGGGCTTTGCTAGTAATGATGTATTCATTCAGGGTATAGCTGCCGATGCTCCAGAACTGTGGGTAAAGGGTACGAAGAATGCTGCAGGTAAGTATGTTATTCCTGCAAACCAGTATATGGGTGATCTCTCTTTTTGGGGTTACACCTTCCCATATTATTTGACGGCTCTTAACTCCGAGAATGAGTTCGTAGATGTTGTTCTTGATTTCAATTCAGAGACCAACACCTTCTCGACCAGTCAGACAGTGGCGTTAAATGGTGCGACAGATGAATTGGACTATTACCTGTTGTTCAATGATCTTACTATTACGAAATTTAATGAGGTCGCAGCTACACCGGTCAATCCTGTTTACGAAAGTCATGATTTCACACAGGATCAAGGTTATAATAAGATCTATGCCAATATTCCTACAGTAGATGGCGATGGTAATCCATTGGATGTTGACAAGTTGTTCTATTCCATTTGGTATGAGAAAGGTGGGGTTCAGCATGTTTATGTGTTTACAGCAGAACTTTATCCAGAAGACTTTGATGTGGACACCCAAGAGATCCCATACTCCTATGATGGCTATGATATATATAAGGGAGGAGAAATCATTTATCTTGAGGACGATCCTGCTGAGTTAGCCACATGGACCAAGGTCGGTATCCAGAGTATTTATTATGGAGCAGGTGAGCGTCATGCTTCGGAGATCGTATGGAGCGATGGCACCACAGGTATCAAACCTGTCAAAGTTGCTGAACCTGAGAACGCCCAGCTCTACAACCTGAAGGGTCAGCGTGTAAACAGTGACTATAAGGGCTTGGTCATCAAGAACGGTAAAAAGTACGTGGTTAAGTAAACAACTGAGTTTACTCAAATTAAAATCGGGAGAGCCTCATAGGGTCTCCCGATTTACTTTTCCTATAATTCATTGGGAAGTTTGGAGAATAATGCTTGGTTTTACAACCTAAAATGTCCTTCATTTAGCGAAAAAAAAGAAAAATGCATTTTAAAGTGTAAATTTTAACTAAATTTCATTGTCATTTAAAAAAATTATTCTATCTTTGCAGCAGAGTTAATAAACATTATTCACTAAATTTGAATAGGATTATGAAAAAGATTATGATGATCGCTGCTATGATGATTGCAGCAATTAGTGCAAACGCACAGAACGAGGTTGGTCAGTTGACTCTGATGCCAAAGGCTGGTATTAACATCTCTACTATTACTGGTGACATGGATGGTAAGAAGGCTAAGGTTGGTCTCGTAGCTGGTGTTGAGGCTGAGTATGGTATTACTGAGAACTTCGGAATTGACTTTGGTGTATTGTATTCTATGGAAGGCTGCAAGGGTAAAGGTATTGCTGTTGTAGGAGAAGGTGGCGCAATTGGTGCTTATCTGGCTGATGCTACTTATAATCTTGACTACATCAACATCCCCATCTTGGCTCAGTACTATCCTGTCAAGGGTCTTGCTATCAAAGCTGGTGTTCAGCCCGCATTCAATGTACGTCACAAGGCTACTGTAGATGGTGAGAAAGGAAACATTGATGGTGTTAAGAGCTTCAACTTCTCTATTCCTGTAGGTCTGTCTTATGAGTATCAGAGCTTCGTTCTCGACGCTCGTTACAACATCGGCGTTACCAAGCTCTTCAAGGACGCTGATCAGGGTCGTAACAGCACCTTCTCAATCACTATCGGTTACAAGTTCGCTCTCTAATCACAATTAGATACAATGATGAATGCGCTCCCTCCAGGGGGCGCATTTTTTGTTTGGGGAATAGTGTCTCAAAAGACGGGAGTCTTGACAGAACGTGTACCGATGATGAAGAAAAGTCAGGTTTTTCTTTGTTTTTTCTCTATTTTGCGCTAACTTTGTG
>ERZ809504.64-NODE-64-length-15285-cov-4.297374_pt1 | contig 15285 bp, 12 predicted proteins | sample MGYA00521273_ERZ809504 | MGnify/ENA primary metagenome ERZ809504 (study PRJEB31581, sample SAMEA3312979) | metagenome | study: EMG produced TPA metagenomics assembly of the PRJEB8939 data set (Metagenomic analyses of Rumen microbiomes reveals...
CTCTTTCCCTACACGACGCTCTTCCGATCTAGCTATACCCCCTCGCCCCCGACACCCTCGCCGTCACTAGTCGAACCCGGAAAACCCTCCACCCATGAGAATCTACCTCGTCGGCTATATGTACAGCGGCAAGAGCACCGTGGGGCGCCGTCTGGCGCAGGCCCTGGGCATGCGGTTCCTCGACACCGACACCCTCTTCGAGGAACGCTACCACACCACCAGTACCGAACTTTCTCCTTTCCCAATATTGTCCGTCTGTTTGCCACCAGTTGCCGTATATATCAACAGCATCGTCATCATGTCTGCCCTCCACTACTTCTACCTGTTTCCTTGAACCAAAGGAATTCATTCCACTTTCAACAAGGTTATTCGGTGGGGTTAAAGGTGGGAATGTTGCTGTTGTGGAAGGTAATTCTTCGTACAAATGTGGCAAGTTATCCAAAACATCGACCAAGTTTCCCAAGTTTACGATGTCAGTTGCATATAACCTTATAAATTCTGTATACGAACCTCCCCCATTAGTATATATTGATTGCTTGCCTCCACAACTATAATAGTATGTTTGTGATTTGTCATTCCTCTTTATAATACCAATTTGCAGTGGAATTTGAGAGAATCTGGATACTTTACTTGCACCTATATTATTCTCACTTTTTGATGCCCCATTTTTTGTAAATTTACTCACATAATCTATATGTGTAGTATACCCACTGTTTTCATAATAACATAATTCATGCCTTCCAGTTAAATACAAATTATAATATGTAGCATTACGTCCAAAATAATCTGACTTAACCTCATCGTTTTGGATTAATACATTAGGAAAGTAAAGACATCCATTAATCCAATCGTTCTCGAAGCAAAAATGTATTCCTTTTGCTACAAAATCCGATGTGGATTCATTCGTAAAGTGCGCAGAAAACCATTCTCTGATAGCATTATCTTTCCTTGTTTCGGTTCCTACATACAATGTATTATAAGGAAAGGCATTTGTATGATTACCAGGACAGATAGAATGAATACAACTTGTTGGATTGGAATAAGCGTATGGCATCTGACTATAATCGAAAAAATCCTGGACTTTTTCTTGGTTTGTTTGTGTTGCTTCGTATTGAAATCTCGGATAATATGCCTTGATTGTATAGACCTTATTCCAGTACAAATCCCTAAAACAACAATCAGGTGTGTTTTTGCTAAATTCGTAGAAATTGCTCCAGTCTTCACTCGTAACATCCAACTGAGGTTTACGATTACCTGCTTGAACATCTTTTATTGCTGGGTTATTAGGTACAAGGTATTTTGCCGTGCTTCCACCACCACTATTGTTAAGGCTAATCCTCATCCTTACTCTTGCCCTTGTAGGGATACCCTTGTTAGGGTCGTTCTCTTGGACCAGATTGCCTTCCTCATCCATGCTTATCCTGTCAAGATTCATCGGAATCTGGTAACACCACACACCATTACCGTCTATAATGTTATCCACATTCTCTGTTATCTTTTCGATTTCACCGTTAAGGGTCTTCCTGATAATCTCAATGTTACCAGTACAAGTCCTTAAAGCATTGAATCGTCCTGTGGAGCCTTTTGGCATGCCTTCTGTACCGATATACCCATCAGGGGAATCAGTAATTGTGCTACCCATGAAAATGCAACAAGGAGTGAAATCGTACTCTAACTGAATGTCACACCTTGTTATACCAATCCTGTTCTCATCTTCATCACCCCAGAAAGGGAAGACCGTAACCGTCTTGTTCTGTGTGAAAATCTGAGGTGAATTTTCTATGTTATCTGTCTTGAACTCCGTCATTGAGGCAAACAGGCTTGCATCATATCCCTTTGCCATAAGGTCGTAAGGTCTTTGGGATAAAATGCCGATATCGGAAATATCACAATCTATATGTATCTGTGTCACACCTGTAGGTACGCCAAAAAGCATATAGTCACCACACTCGTTGGTGACTGTCGTGTATTTCCAATATTTATCGAAAACCTCTATCTGTCCATTATTGTCAAGTACCTCCCTTTTATTTGGGAATGAACCTATTACCTTATGATTACCATCGTAACCGCCAAATGTGGAATTAGGGAGAATGTTATATTTCTTACCTTTCACATTCCTTACCTGCATTGTGCTGTAAGGATATTCGGTACTGATAATATCATCCTCCTTATCGGCATTGTCGAGTGGTATGAAAGCCGATACCTTAACATTTGGTATGCCATAAGACCCATTAGCAAGAACCCTACCAACCACAACACCGTAGTTTGATGTGTGTAGTTGGTAAGTATCCTCTGAATTCAATTCTAGACTTAGGATTTTGATAAAATCCATTCCTTGCTGTAGATTCACATGAACAACCTTTTCACCACTATTCAGGTTGACATTAACTTTATGACTTTGTTCTGACATCTTCCTTTTTATTTCTGTTTGATTCTAACCTGAATATCCAGATTAGGATTCCTTACCTCATACATCGCATTGCAGTCTCCTAAGAGTACTGAATCAATGGCATCGAGGTCTATTCTTTCTGCATTCGCATCGTTGATACGGAACGTACCGTTATCGTCGGCACCGCTACATATTGCATTTGCAGTATCTTCTATCGAAGGTAGTGGGCAAATATCGGTTGAGTATGAGCCTCCGTTTATTTTGTAGACTTTCATGTCAATCAAGCTGATAACACCATCAAGCATTGATATCTCCTTATTCAAATCACCGATGAAAATATCCTCACCCATGTCTTTGGTGTCTACATCCATATAATCCTTAACTGTCTTAATGACATTGGCGATTACATCAGCACTGTTATAGCTCTTATCAACAAATAAGTCAATAAGGAACCCTACATTATAAACCTTACCTGACCTGATTTCCACATAGTCATTAATGCTCTTATAATGTTCCAGATACTTCTCCATGTTTTCTACAAGTGTAGAAGGTAACGCCTTTGACAGGTTGCCGTTCCCCGACATTCCTAACACATTGAGAATGACTTTGTTATTCTCTTCGGATGCAATACACCTATATGGACTTCCATATTTTGGTGGCATGGACATTGCCCTACATTGATAGTCTTTCAATGTTACGCATCTACCCTGTGATGACGTATTGTATTTGATAAGGTGTCTTATTTCGTCTGCACTTGGAGCATCCTTGCCACAGATACCTATGGTGTTGTTTGTTACCTGTATGCTTTTCATTACATCAGACCTCACAGAAGCATCCAGTGATGAATCCGAATGTGGAAAATCCACTTGCATTGTCTTGATGTTATTAATGGCACCCTTTGCAATATTGGTTTCGACACCGCCACCGACATTATACAGGATATACATCGTCCAGCCAGCCTTTGGAAGTACACCAAGCATATCGTTATTCATGATTTTTGACAATCTGTATTGGCTATAAACAGTACTGTCAGTCGGCATCTCCCTGTAGTCAACTCCACTTCCAAAGATGATTTTCAAATAGCCATTATCTGTGTATTCTGTCATGAATTTCTGTCTCAGAGGTTTCCACTGGCCCTTGTAATATCTCGTTGTTCTCCTACTTGCATCGGAACCTTCTTCGGTATAATCCACATAGCTCTCACAGTTGTATTTGTTTCTGATTACCTGTTCGTCAAGTCCCGTGATTTCACTTCCCCAACGCCATTGGTCGGTTAGTGCCTCAACCTCGAAGTATCTGTAAGTTTTCATTGCACCTTCTTTCCAGAGATATTCTTCCTCGTCTACATAGTATTCAGAAATCTCAGGTGATGTATTGAGGTTTGATGAAGCCTTGAAAATGATTGATTCAACATTCATTACATTCTTGTCAGGCAGCATAATCTCCATAAATGGGGAAATATCCTTGTCCGTAAGGACTTTTTTGTATACCCTACTTGAACCAGCAGTAGCAATTACCTTCTTGGTTACTGTATAGCCCGTAATGACACCATTAGCATTCCTTCTTGGAATATATTCCCTATCAGAGCAAGCGTTACTATTGAATTGCTCAGAAAAATCAACATTCTCATCAATGGTATAGCTTAAATTACCAGCCGATATCACACAATTCCTCTGAATAACAGGTGCAACCTTCCAATTAGGTTGCGACATATCTGTACCTTCACCAAAAGTGTAATTTCCAACAGGTAATACACAACTGAATGTAACCTCACACATTGCAGCCTTTGGACCTGGGATTTTCAAGCCGTTAGACCTTGCAATATTCAGCAATGCACTTTTAGATGTTGTTGAATTGATTTGAGTATTCTGAAACGTCCTGTCAATATGATAATTCAGGCTATCCACACAGTCAGCCATCAGGTCGATTAGCCAGGAGCTTACGCTTGCATCATTACCGAAGTTATCACTAAGTTGGGGATAGTTCTCCCTACTGAAAGAAGAAAGCTCTTCTCTCACTGCATCAAAATCCCTCGATAAGTAATTAATTTTGTTGGTTGCCATATTTTGTTATATCGTTACTTTCACAGTATAATTAAAGTCATCACTACCTTCCTTGATAGTATAATTGATAATGACATTGATTTCCCTCCCTTCTTCATCGGCCAGTACATTAATATCGTCCAGAACGACATTCTCAAGCCATTCATTCACAGAAGTTTGTATTTCTTGCTTAACGCCACTCCAAACATCCGTTGAATGGCCGAATATGTACTTAATAAGGCCTGTACCGAAAGAAGGCCTTCTAATCCTTTGCCCCTTTGGGGTGAAAATCAAGTGTAATAGGTCACTCGTCATCTTTTGATGCTCAGTGTTGTTGAGGTCAAGTTCATACCTCTCCACACAGTCATCAGTAAATGGGTATTTTATGCCAAAATATTGTCTATTTGCCATGTGTTAAATTAGATAATCATATCTATAATTACCTAAAATATAAACTTTTGGAGGGCAAAAACAAAAAAGCACCTCTCAGAAAGAGAGATGCTTAATGCTAGAATTCCAAAATATCATTCATGCGTATAATATTTGCATGTGGATTCTTCCAGTTCTTCTTTAAATCCTCAATACACTTATCTTGGATAGGTGTAATATCCGAATCCTTTCCCTTATCATTAAAATAATACCTAAAAGGATATTTCTTGGCCCTGAACTTGGCTAACTGTTCCCCAATGCCAAAATCGAATTTGTCATCCTCATGGCACACACTGAACCCGAAAGAAATGTGTTTACCTCCAACAACACGTGTGGCCAGCATAATCTTGTTACCACTGTCAGCATTAAACAACGATACATGATATGTTGCCTTTGGCTGTTTCGGTGCCTTTGGGATTTTCGTCATTTTTTCAGCATCCATCATGGCCCATGTATTGAATAATGTAGGTTTATCCCATTTTACAAGATACTTAACAGACGTGTGCTTCTTGCCGTTTGGAAGATTTACACTAAACCTCTGTATATCAATGATAGAACCTTCTCTACCACACCAATCTACGATTTTATCACCTTTCTTGAACTTTGCCATCTAATATTCTCCTTATATGATTTAATTCTTCCAACGACAATTTAGAGAAGATTTCCTTTAATGTTTGTCTATCCTCCTGAGATGCCTTTCTGTTCTTGTAGAAAGAAGCCACTTGGTCATATATTTCCAACCTTGTTAGATATTCTTTGATTAGAAGTTGCTTTTTCTCTTCTTTATAAGCTTCCATCAAACAAGAAACCCAATCATTAGTGCTTGCCATATTATATCTGTTTTATAAATCACTACAAAGATACTGATATTTTTTCATATAAACAAATCTTTTAACAAAAAAATAACAAAAGAGGTTACAGAATCAAATCTGCAACCCCTTCCAGTCTTATTCTCTAATTTCGGAATGTTTCATCTGAAACCTCTGTCATCTCTGGCAATTTCCAAATCTTCTGATTGGATGAACCTCTGAATGCAAGTCTAACATCTTTCTTGTCAATTTCAAACTTACCATCCACTACATAGTCCACCTTCTCCAGAACTTTCTGTCGGCATACAGACAAAGCATCTGTACCGTTCATTATATCCTGAAGTTTAAAGCCCGTATATAGCCACACATCCTTCTCATGGAAAACCTCTTTGAACTCCTTGACAAAGTCAGCTAATGCCTCAAGTGACTCTTCATCTTGGTATAATGGGTCTCCACCACTCAAGGTAATTCCACTTATATACGGCTTAGCCACCTGTCTGTATACCTCAGTGATAGCACTTCCATCAAAGTCTTTGCCCTTGTTATAGTCTTGGAGCCACTTATTGTGACAGCCTTTACAATTGTGTTGACAACCACTGAACCAAATGGTAACTCTCATGCCGTTACCATTACATATATCTGGTGATGTAATCTTTACGTATTTCATAGTTTAACAATCTGATAGTTGTAATTTACCGTCTGTATGCTTAATTCTATCACCTTCCTCTGCTCGTTTAGCAGCGTTAAAGTGGCTTACATCAGAAGAAAGGTATCCTGTGATTCTCCTTAACCTCTTGATGTTCTTTGAACCGCAGATAGGACAAACATCGAACTCACCTGTATTACCACACTCCTGACAAGTGTCCATCGGTATATTGATAGCAAAATATGGGATGTTCTTCTCCATTGCATAGTCCACAAGAGACTCGATAGCATCAATATTGTTCTTTGTGCCGTCTGGTAACTCTGTGTATGTAATACAACCTGCATTTGAATAGCCTGTCAATTCACCTTCAAGGTCAATCTTCTCGTAACAGTTCACATCTTCCCATACAGGAATATGCATTGAATTTGTGAAATACTCTTTCTCAGAAATATTCTTGAGAATGCCATACTTCTTCTTGAACTTACTCATCGCTGTCATGCAAAGACTTTCGGCTGGAGTATTATAAACACCGAAGTTTAACTGATACTCTTCCTTATACTCTTTACACATCTTGTTGAACAATGCGTAAATTTCCTTTGCAACAGCCATGCCTTCTGGGTTCCTATGGTTACAACCAATAAGGATTTGAAGTGTTTCAGCCAAAGCCAAATTACCAATAGCTAAAGTGCCGTGCTTCAACGCTGATACAATACCCTCTTCTGGGTTATATCCTGCCATTGTGCGATTCTCGTACATATACTTAGCGGAAGCTGGTGATTGGCTACAAATGTGCTCATACCTCTCAAGAAGCATATCCCTTGCATCCTCAATTTTCTTCTTCAAAGACTTAAGGAATCGGCTTACGATTTCTTCTTTGTTCTGATGAGCTACCTCAATCATTTCTTCATAAGAGGAAATGTTCATATCTCTACAGAACCTTTCTACAGTCTCCATTGCCACTGTTGGCATGATGATTGTAACAGGGCAAAGATTTCCCCTACCATCCTTCTGTGCATGAGAATAAAGTCCATAATCATTTACTTTGCCAGTATCAATCAAATCCTTGATGATACCATAGAAGTATTTCGTATTGGCATTTACGTCACCACCATTGTAGGTTCTGCACCCCATTGTGGCAGTTATCTCACTTGGCCTTGGTTCATCGTCCACTATAAGCTGGCCGTTCTTTATCTTGTAACAGAACTGTGTGATGAACTCTTTTACCTTTGGTCTCTTCTTCATCATAGAGATAAGTGTCTTCTTGTCTTCTTCTGAAAGCAATTCAAGAACCTCTCTCTTGTACTCTCTGTCTTGCTTGATGGCAGCGACATTAGTAGTCCAGTCACAATTAGCATAATTTGGATAAATTCTGCTTGCAGTAGCTTTCAAAGCCAGCCTCTTGAGGTCATAGTTTGGTGTTCCTGGCTTATCATTCACGCCCTTCATGTATTGGAAAATGCCACATGGGAATACAGGAGTTGTATAATTAGGTCCAACACCCTTAATTGACACCTCTAACAATGCCTTGATGTACATCCTACCTTCTGGAAGGGTACAAGTACCATAGTTGATGCTTGAGAATGGCAACTGATTACCACTACGGCTTTGGAGTGTGTTAAGATTATGGTACAAGCCCTCAACAGCCTGATAAATCTCATTACGAGTTTCAAAAAGTGCCTGTTGATACAACTTCTTGTCGAACATTGACTTATTGTCGAACTTCCATGCACTTTCATCCTTTAATTCATAATTAAGTCGGTAGAAATCGGCAATTTTCTTAATCAACCAGTCGTTGAGTTCCTTGTCAGACATGCTGATAATGTCCAAATCATAGAATTCATCCAAAGTCTCGATGTATTTGGCAAGATAAGACTTATGGAAACTCTTTCTGATATAAGGTACCATCGTCCAATCCAAGTGACCGCTTGAAACACCGCCAAACTGTTGCAATGACTGTAATTGGAATGATACTGCAACCAACTGAGAGGCTGTGTTTACGGAACCTGCTGGACGTACATTACACTGCCTGGTCTTAAAGCCTTTTGCAAGCACGTGGTCAAGTGGATGTGTGAGGCAATTGTGCTCACCATCACTATAACTTGCTAAATCGTGTATATAAATGAGATTGTTTTCGTGATTTTTCCTTGATTTCCTTGACATTACATTTGTCAGGGCATCATTTTTACACACAATATCAATCGCTTCACCTTTTCTGCCACCAAAAGACGATTCATCAACATTGGCATTAGAGTTATCAATCCTCAGACCTCTAAGTTTGATACCGATTTCCTTGATAAGTTTAGATTTCTTTTGCCTAATTTCGTTTCTTTCTTCTCTCACTTCTTTGAAAGCCTTTGCTACATCCTTGTAACCCTTCTCAATGAGGCTTCCCTGAATTATGTCCTGCATTTCCTCTACCGCAATGGTATCTTCTTCGATGCTGTTGACCTTCGATTCAACGTAATCAATGAAGTCGGCAGGGGTTTCTTTGTCTAAGGAGTCAAAAGCAAGGCCGATGACTCTCTTGACTTTGCCAAAATCGTAGTTCTGGTAAAGTCCATCCCTTTTAATTATTAACCGCATAAAATTTAAAATTAAGTTTAAATTCCCACCGAAAATAGAGTGGGTAATTTATAATTAGAGAATAATAAACTAAAAAAATCACACTATTTTCATCGTTGTTTATTCCTCTCCCACAAACCAAATGATATTCAGTTTATTAGAGAGGAATTATATTCAACGATTTTTTTTATTATTTTTCGTGGTTGAAGCATAAATCTCAGCCATCAGTCCTTTTTGCATTTCATCCAAGGATTGGTCTTGTTGACTTTGTAGTGGCCTACCGAAATCTATTCCACCCATACAACCACCATCGGGACTGGCTGTTATGGTACAAGTGCCGTTATTGAAACCGATACCCTCGAATGAATTTCCGCTTGAACCTGCTCTGTTTTTGAGTATTGACACAGTGGCTATATTTGCCTGAATGTCATCTTTTGACCTTGTGATTGACATTATGATATGTGCAATCTGTACCTTTCCCAAAGAGCCACCAGCATTATCCATTGTAACAACCTCAGTATTAATGGATTCTCTGTTACCCTGTACAGGCACCCAAAAGGCTATATTATACTCATTAACCATGGCCTCAATCTTTCTCATCGTCTCAGTTTCCTTTTCCCACTTGGTCATGGCACTGTTACCTGACATTTTGAGGCATTCAAAGTAGTCCAAGAAGACAATGTCAGGCCTGAACCCTTTGTTTATGTGTTCTTTTATGAGTTTTTCAATGAAATCAACCGTCTTAGTACCCGACTTGAGGCGTATGATTCTCAGATTATTCTGAATGGTTTCCTTATCTTCGTAAGTATCAAGAATGGCTCTTACTTCTTGTGCATACTCTTCTTTTGAGAGGTTACAAGCTTCGACCTGTGTAATCTTAGAGAAGTGTTTTCTCTTGATTTGCTTGATTTGGTCCTCGAAAACAATTTGCATGACCTTAAAGCCCTGGAAATTGTTTTGGGCAGATTTGAACCCTGCTGCATGAAGAGCCATAGATGTGGTCATACTCGTTTTACCAAAACCACTTGGGCCAATGATAACACCAAGTTCACCAGTACCTATACCACCATTAAGGGTTGTGTCGATAAGGTCGATTCCAGTAGGTATTGTAGTACGAAAATCTTTTGACAATACATCATCTAACCCATCGAAAAGACATGATTCCTCATAGTCGTTCTCTAACCCGATATTAAGTACGTTTCTTAACTCGTCTTCATGTTTAGCGAAATACTCAACATCTCATTTAGCTGCTTGCTCAAGGAGTTTATTTGCGATTTTGATTACTCGTTGTTGTTTGAAAAACCTCAATGCCGATTCAGTCACTTGGTCTGAACCGTCACATGTAGTCTTATGGATTTTATCAAGAATACTGTCATATATTTCAATATCTGTATCGGTATTGGCCATTTGATGCATTTCAATCTTCATTGCAGAATATGACGGTGCTATGTTATGCTTCTTGTAATAATTAAGCATAGTACCGACATAAGACCTCAAATACGTTGAAGTGAATGCATTCTGGTCAATAATACTAATCAGATTCTCAAAAAAACCCTTTCTCTCCATAAATTCCTTAATGAGCTTATACTGAAAGTCCTCGCCAAGGTATTGAAGAGTTGATTTATCTAATTGATTTGCCATATATGATAATGTTTGTGGGTTAAAACTTTATTAAAAGTAAGAAAAAAAAGGTATCACCAGCTATGCCAGTGATACCCCGTAACACACATTATCACTTCTTAGCAAAATTCTTGTTCTGTTTGGCACTCTTCTGGAATGGAATGTAGTAGTGCTCCTCGGCATAAGCTGCCGTCTTCTTCTGTACAGCCTCTTCCCATGCCTTGTAATACTTACGATTCTCGGCATAGACGTTGAGATTATACTTACGCTCTTCCTTACTGTTAGAGTTACCGTACCTATCAATGGTGTGATAATCATTGATATTATCGTAGTAACCTGAATTGGTTGAGCATGACTTACGGATAAGTGAAAGGATGCGAGGCACAAGGTCCTCCCTGTTCATTATCATCTCCTTGAGCATAAGGAGGTCTCCGTAAACGTTCTCGTTCTCAGCAAAGAACTTCTCCTTGTCGTAGGTATAAGTTACCTTATCCTTGTTAAGCCTTACCAATCTGTTGGTAAGGTCGATATTCTTCCTTACATAGCTTGGATAAACTGTAGCATCCCAAGCCCTGCTGATAATCTCACGTCCAAGGTCGTATACAGAGAACTTAAGCATTACCTGGTTCTCATTTGGTAACTCACACGATGTAACCTCTGGCTCCCACTCAGGGAAATAGCCAAGTACACCCTTCATTTTACCTGTTTCAGCATCCCTCTCAAGGAAACCGCCTACGATATCACCAGACACATAATGAGAAACCTTATTGTCATTCTCATCTGTATCCTCTACCTCGTAATGTCCTGTAACGCCGAATACAGGTGTATGGTGCCAAAGATAGATTCTTGACTTCCATACGAGGTCGTTCTGAATTAAGCTCACAATCTCACCGATGCAGTTCTCAAACTCCGATGTACGCATGGAATTGTTAATGAAACCGTCAATGCTAAAACTTCTCCTGCATATCAACGATTCCTTACCCTCCGTGATAATTGAAAGGGCAAACTCAAACCTCTCCTTCTCGTAAGGCTTCTTTGTATTGCTTACTTCTGTTTCTGCTGTTTTGGTCGCAGCTACCTTAATGTCTTTTTCCACTTGAATTCAAGCTTTAAAGGTTCAACATATAATTAACACAAACCGAGAACTCAATAGGTTTACTATTGAAATCTGATACAAAGTTACTCGTTTTTTTTGACTTGAAAAAGTAATTTCTCATTTTTTTTCATTAAAAAATTCAATTTCTTTCTTTTTTAGTCTTTCATACTGTCCAAAAAGGCCTCCAAAAGTATTAGCATTGCTTAATGCAGTGTACCCATTGTCCTTTATTATGTTATAGACGTTTCTCAAGTCCCTTCCTTCTGGGTCAATAGGTAAATCATGGATTTCTTCAAGTTCTTTTCTGGCCTCTTCTGTCAATAAGGGTTCTGACAAATCTATGATTTTTCGATTTATCTCATAAATCTTATCTCCTTGACACCCATCTGTCACTTTATTTAAGGCATTTTGGAGGCATAGAAGCGGTTTCTTTTTACTTGCCTTACGTTCTTCCAGAATACTCCTACAAACGCCCAGAAAGTCCTCTAATGAGGCTTTTTCGGACTTGATTTGAGGGTAATATTTCTCAAGGGTAGTCTCACCTATTCCTTTTATACCTTTAATATTATCAGAAACATCCCCACATATCATTTTACGTAACACGACGTTCTGTGGTATGATACCTAGATGTTCAAGGGCGTTCTTAGGACTGACAACAATCTTCTTGCTTGGTATATACAAGCATATCTGTTCGTTGATAAGTTGTGATATATCCCTATCTTCTGATACAATTACAATATAATCGTTCTTTTTCTTGTTTTTGCACACGTAGGAAATTAAATCATCACCCTCAACATCGTCATACATATACTGCCTAACAAAAAGCTCTTCGAGAATAGAGATAAGGACATCTCTTTGTCTCTGGAAGTTCTCATCGTCAGTTTCTTTCTTGCCCCTTTCCTTCTGTAGCTTTCTACTATGTTCAAGGATTCTTCTTGTATAGTTGTCTATATAGGCATCGTATGCTGACTTTGAATCATTTGCCTCGTAATTCTTGTCTCTATTTGCCTTATAGTCGGCATACAGCTTCCATCTAAGTGAACCAGAGTTATATCCGTCCCAAACAACAGTACATCTATCAAAATCTCGCTTCATCAAAAGCTGGCCAATCCTTCTTAGGAAAAGTAATATTGCACCATATTCCTCTCCCTTTGCATTGACATTATCTTTATTCACTAAAGATGACTTCAATACAGAGTTTCCATCCACTAATAGATGATAATGTTTTGCCGATGTATCTATATTATTCGCCTGGGCAAGGCTTTTTCTTACAACTTGTTGCATATGTTATTATACATCTAATACTCTAGCATTCTGTTCGGTTATTTCTGGCTTCTCCCCTTGTTCTATATAGAGCATTAATTCTTGTGGGGTATCTGCAATTCGACCAGTCTTCTTGTCGTAATACACAACATCGTCATTGAAATAAGCTAGCTTTATTCGCTTGTTCTTATTAGTACGGAGAAATTCACATGTTCTCTTAGCATCCTCATAAGCACGTTCTCTCCATATTGAACCTTCCTCAGAAGTCCTGAAAAACTTAAGTTTCACACCTTCCAGGACACTTATATCCGTAATTTTGCCACTAAAAACTGCAAGAATCACTGGTATTCTGACAGTAATCCATAACAGCCACAGTATTCTCTTTTGTATTAAAAACCTTTCAACGATTACACCGTCCAGTCTTCTGAAAGAAGCCTCTTTTATCCTATATTTCCTCATAGTTATTTAATAGTGTATAATTCTAAAACACAACAAAGTTACTTATATTTCCTGATATAGGAAAATAAAAGGCAAGAAATTTTACTTCCTTGCCTTCATTTTTAACATTATCTAACATAAAAATTGACAAATGGTTTTGTCTTGAGTATTTCAAGGTTTGCCTGTACCATTTTCTGCATGTTCTCTGCCATGTTCCAAGGGAGAAGGTCGTTATATCTCTCTTTTAACTCTGCAAGTACCCTATCTCTCTCTTTATGGCCGTCATCATGAGGTGTTTGCCAGTTCAGGGTGGCTTCTGCATCTGGTATCTTTATTTGACCATTATACCTACCGAAAATGTTGCCAAGTGTTATCTGGCAATAAGCTACAAGCAACTGTCTGATAATCTGCTGTGTCGGATAATTCATTAATTCATACTGCATCTCTTCCAACGGAACGTCGGCAGGTGTCAATATGACAGTATCCCTGTGCTCAAGTCTGCATTCGTCTATCTGTTCCTGGGAACCGTCAGTCTGATAGTAGTCATACCAGACATAACAATCCCTAAAGCTGTTCCATCCCTTATCATCAATCGCCACATTACCGAAGGTATTAGGATTAAGCATACCAGGCACAGACAGTAAGTGAAGCAAGTGCGTACCATTAGGACCAAGTGTTATCTTGTATGCTAGGTCATTCCTGAAGAATTTGTTCTTTTCCTTTAAGTCTGCTGCCAGCAATGCAGTGTCATAAGCACTACCCACACATCCGTAGAACCCATTGAATCCTGCTGCGCCACCGATTTGTGCACCAAAGCCCAAACCTCCATTGAATGCATATGCCAAACCACCATTCTGAGTGAACATGGCTGCCTTGGTGGTACTTGGTGTAATCCACATAACCCTATTCACTTCTCTACCTGCTGGGATTACATACACTTGTTTACCTGGCTCCAAGGCAATGAAGTCTTTTTTCAGTTCATACTTTGGATTCGTGCCTCTTGCTTGCAGTCCTACCTCTTTAGAACACCATTGTGCATAGCTCATTGTCCAGTCCATTGACCTGGTCGTGAGTGCATACATTAAATCTTCGGTTGAGTTCACAAATTTTGTCTTATCCTGCCCTAAAAGGTTCAGCCAGTTACTCTCTATAATAAAATGCTGTGTGAAATCTGCATAGTCACCAATAGCTGTCTGGAGCAGGTCACACATTTGGTTGTCATCTATCGGCACTGACCTTACAGGGGCACCCAATTGTGTCCTAATCCTTTTGAATAATGCTTTTAATTCGTCGGTTATTATCATTTTCTAATTCTTCTTTCTCAATAAATAGATAACAACAAAAAAACCAACCATCCTCACGGACAGTTGGTTAAAATAAATTTCAACTTATAATATGAATAAATTATGAATAAAATTAATATGTTAATTTACTTCTGTTGCTTCACATTCCTCGAATGTAATATCATTCTCATTAATCTCGAAGTTACCTTCTGCTTGTTCGTTGAGATTTTTAAGAATTTGAGAAATGTGTGACTTCTTGTAGCTATCAAGGTCATCCACACCAATAAAACCAGTGTCAGTTGCAATCAGAGGACCTTCATATACTACATTATGTGGCGCATCCAAGTGATTCTTGAGAATCTTAATCTTGGTCTGTGTAGCATAACCGTAGTTCAAACCTTTGGATACGGCGGTAAGTCTCTTTATACCTGCTGTCAACTGTCCACCCATAAGGATTTCGAGTCTCGTAGCATACTTAAGGGATTTACCTCCCTTTGTCTCCATTTGAGGCCCAGACGGAGAAATTGTGTTGTTCAACCAAACCTTGTTAATATAAAGGAATGTGTTATCATACTTGATGGCGACATTTTTCGATGATGGAATCCTGCTATTCACAAGAGAGCCGAATGACTGGCTTATTGCTGCTGCTGCCCACATATAGCTAGATCGGAAGAGCGTCGTGTAGGGAAAGAGTGTAGATCTAGGTGG
>ERZ809504.65-NODE-65-length-15270-cov-6.155504_pt1 | contig 15270 bp, 13 predicted proteins | sample MGYA00521273_ERZ809504 | MGnify/ENA primary metagenome ERZ809504 (study PRJEB31581, sample SAMEA3312979) | metagenome | study: EMG produced TPA metagenomics assembly of the PRJEB8939 data set (Metagenomic analyses of Rumen microbiomes reveals...
GGAGCTGGAGGGAGTCGAACCCTCGTCCAAACAGGGAAACCATACGCTTTCTACATGCTTATTCCAGCCATCATTTTCGTGATGCGGCAAGACCTGGACCACCAACCGCAACCTTATCCTCTAAGTTTTCATCCCCCAGCCGAGGCTTCCAAGAGACTATTTCCGATTTTCCTGCACCGCTGTACCTTCCTGATTCGGAACAACATCCAGAAGAGCGATGTCTCGTCCCTTCACCTAGTGAGGGGATAAAGCCAGTAAACTACTGTACTTCGTTTAGGCAGCGAGAGCGTACTTTGTTTCGCCAATTAATTTTCCGACCGAATGGATTATGGAGTATACAGCCGTCACTCCGCATGCTTACGTACCATCTCAGCCCGCTGTCAAATCCAGTCAACCCCAAGATTGTGATACTGTAATCGGATGCAAAGATACACAAAATTCTCCATTCTCCCATGTTATTTCCTAAAAATTGTGTAAATTTGCGCAATAATTCACACCTTTGCGTGTTATTATATAATAATATTTAGCACTGATTATGATGAAACGGACATTCATTATCCTCATGTGTCTCACCCTGGCAACATCCATAGGATGGGCACAATCTGGTATGACCGACAACCAAGTACTCCAATATGTCATGCAAGAACGTGAGAAGGGGACCTCCCAGTCTCAAATTGTGTCACGTCTGCTCCAGAGAGGAGTAACAGCAGCACAGATCCGCAAAGTCCGCAAGATGTATAACGACATGCAGAAAGGTTCGACATCCTCTGACATGACAGTAGGTACTGCTGCCAACAAAGACCGTATGCGTATCAATAACGGCATCAACCGTCTGGAGACAGGAAGGGAACTACCCAATAAGTCTGAGCAGAATTATGAGGAATACATAGAGAACGAGAGAGTTGCCAATGAGTATTCCCAAGGTCGTATTGCAGGTTATCGCAACAACCGCACCTACAATGCCGATGACCCAGAATACATAGAACTGGAGGAGGAGCTGGATGAGTGGATGCCCCAGGATACCGCCCAGTTGGTCAAGCATCTGCAGAACGAACTGGAACGGTATAAGACCAAGAAAAGCAAGAAAAGGGTCTTTGGACGGGACATCTTCAACCGCAGGGACCTGACCTTCGAGCCAGAGATGAATATCGCTACTCCCCAGAGCTACGTGTTAGGTCCTGGGGATATCGTCAATATCGATATATGGGGAATTTCCCGTGATAATATCAGTACCACGATATCTCCTGACGGCACCATCACCGTGGAGAACGGAGGCGTCATTGAGCTCAGTGGACTGACTGTCGCTCAGGCAAAACAACGACTAAAGAGCCGGCTGGGATCTTTCTATCAGGGTTCCAATATCCAGATGACCTTAGGACAGACACGTACCATCACGGTACATGTGATGGGTGAGGCAAGGAAACCAGGCAGCTATACCCTTTCCGCCTTTGCCTCAGTATTCCATGCCCTGCATATGGCAGGTGGTATCAGTGACCTGGGTACCCTCCGTAATATCAAGGTATTCCGTGGCGGCAGACTACTGAGTGTTGTCGATGTCTATGACTATATGCTCAATGGTAAGTTGACAGGGAATGTCCGTCTCGCCGATAATGATATCATTCAGGTAGGCACCTACGACAATCTGGTGAATATTGATGGTAAGGTAAAACGCCCCATGTGGTATGAGATGAAGGCGAATGAGTCGCTCTCTACCCTCCTCCGCTATGCCGGGGGCTATACTGGAGATGCCTTTACCAAATACACACGAGTCTACCGGAAGGCAGCAGGCAAATACAACGTGTTCAACGTCGAGGAGTTTGATGCCAACTCTTTCCGTTTGTATGACAACGACTCCGTCACCGTCGACTCTATCATTCCCCGTTACGAGAATATGGTGGAAGTCAAAGGAGCAGTGTTCCGTCCTGGCATGTACCAGATTGGTGAGAGCACCAATACGGTACGCTCACTCATCCAAGCGGCTTCTGGCATCACGGAGTATGCTTTTGCCCGTCATGGCATCATCCAGCGGATGAAACCCGATCGTAAGTTGACCACTATTGCCGTGGACATTGAGGGGATCATGAACGAGACACTTCCCGATGTCACCCTGCAGAGTGAGGATGTCCTCTTCGTTCCCACCCGTACTGACGTACAGGAAGAAGAAACATTATCCATCCTGGGAGAAGTACAGTTCCCTGGCACCTATGTCTTCTCGGAGAACACCACCGTGGAAGACCTTATCCTACAAGCTGGTGGACTGAAGAACTCTGCGTCAACGAGTAAAGTAGAGGTAGCACGCCGTATTGTCAATCCCGCCAGTGAGCGAGTAGACTCTGTCATCTCTCAGACCTTCTCTTTTGCATTGAAAGACGGACTGATCATTGACGGGGAGCCAAGTTTCGTGCTACAGCCTTTCGATGAGGTTTTCGTACACCAGAGCGCAGGTTATACCACCCAACAGAATGTCACCGTTGAGGGAGAGGTTATGTTCTCTGGCGTCTATGCCCTCTCCAAGCGTGAGACCCGTTTGAGTGATGTCATTAAGATGGCTGGAGGTCCCAACCAATACGCTTATGTCAAGGGGGCTCGCCTGGAACGTAAAATCAATGAGGAAGAGCGTTACAAGGTGGAAGAGGCACTTCGGATAGCACAACGTGAGCAACAGAACAACATGATGGAGACAGCCTTGGGAAGCAGCAATGCCATGGCTATCGCACAGTTGGCAGAAAAGCAAAGCAAGACAGAACTCCAGAAATTCCAGATTCCCACGACATATACTGTCGCTATTGAATTAGAGAAGGCATTGGCACATCCTGGCTGTGAGGAAGACCTGATCCTGCGTGAGGACGACAAGATCTTCGTTCCCCAATACAACGGGACTATCAAGATCAATGGCGCTGTCCTCCATCCCAATATTGTGGGTTATAAAAAAGGCAAGAAGGCAAGCTACTATATCAACCAGGCTGGAGGCTACAGCAGGAATGCCAAGAAGTCACATACCTACATAATATATTCGAACGGCATGATAGCCAGGGCTAGCACCAAGGCAAAGGTAGAACCCGGTTGTGAGATTATAGTCCCCTCCAAGGCATTGGGTAAGATGACAATGGCAGAGAAGATGATGATGGCAACATCTGGAGCCAGCATGGCAACAATGGCAGCCACGATAGCAAACCTGTTTAAGTAATAGATTATGGAAGAGACGAAAAAGAAACCTGAAGTTATCGACCTCCGTGTTATAGCCAAGAAGATCTGGGCGAATAAGAAATTATTCTACCGGGTCCTCCCCATTGTCTTTATATTGTCATGCATCTACATCTTCAGCAAACCGAGGTATTATACTTCTGACGTGAAACTCGCACCAGAGATGGAGAATTCCAGTAGTGGAGGTACACTGGGTTCCATCGCAGCATCTTTTGGTTTTGACATCAGTGACATACAGACCTCAGACGCCATTACTCCTATGCTCTACCCCGACCTGATGGATGATAACGCATTCGTTGTCAGTCTGCTCAACATCAAGGTGGAGAACCAAGATGGAGATATAAAAGCAACCTACCATGACTACCTGAAGTATCATCAGAAAATGGCATGGTGGAACTATCCCATCAACTGGCTGATAAGACTCCTCCCCCGTCAAGAAGACAATGTTGCCAAAAAAGGCAAATATGATCCTTATTATCTTTCGAAGGACGAAAGCGGCATCTTGAATAAGGCTCGTAAGAATATTGCGATATCCATTGACAAGAAAACGGGCGTAATCACCATTGGCGTGGAAGCTCAAGACCCCCTTGTCTGTAAAACACTCGCCGACTCTATCAAAGACAAGTTACAAATTTTCATCACAGAGTACCGCACCAATAAGGCACGTGTTGATTATGAGTATTACAAGCAGCTTTCCGCTGAGGCGAAACAAGACTATGAGCGTTTACGCCAACGCTATGGTGCATTTGTGGACGGCAATGTGAATATCGCCATGCAAAGTGTCCGATTGAAAGCAGAGGAGATGGAGAGTGAGATGGAGTTGAAATTCAACAACTATAATACTTTAAATAGTCAGATGCTTGCCGCAAAGGCTAAGATTCAAGAGCGTACCCCTGCCTTCACCGTTGTCAAAGGAGCCGCAGTACCCATCAAGCCCGCAGGACCCAAACGCATGATTTTTGTAGCATTGATGCTGTTTTTTGCCACTATTGTCATTAGTATTTATTCTATTCGTGATTTAATGATGCGAGAATAAGCCTTGCACCAAGTTTGTCCTTTCATGAGCAAAGAAGAATTGTTGCATACAACAAAGTCCAAGCGCATTGCGAAGAATAGCATTCTGTTATTTATTCGTATGTTCTTGATTATTGTTATAAACCTGTATGCCGTTCGTATTATCATCAAAGGACTAGGTGATTCTGACTATGGAACATTCAATGCGGTAGCAGGAGTGGTACTAGCCGGTTCGATTCTGACCACATCACTAGCCATTGCTATCCAACGCTTTTATTCATACGCTATAGGCGAGAATATTCTTGGCAGACTTCAGGAGATCTTCTCTGCAAGTATGAATATCATTTTTGTAGCATCTCTAGTCGTCATCGTTATTCTGGAAACAGTTGGACTATGGTTTCTTAATAATTTGCTGTCAGTACCACCAGAACGACTGGCGGCCGCCAACTGGATCTTTCAGTTCACCCTTGTCTCTTTCTTGTTCAGTATGTTGCAGCTACCATATACCGCAGCCATCTTTGCACATGAAGACATGGGATTTTTTGCCCTCATATCTTTCCTGGAGTGCATGTTGAAATTCTTAGTGGCTGTCCTTATAGATCAAGTCTCGATAGATGCATTGGTCTACTATGGAGCAGGTTTAATGGTGGTCTCTATCGTAATATTCCTGATGTATTCAATCACTGCGCGTAAGAATTATTCTGAGTGTCGCTACACGAAGGTGGCAGACAAGACCATCTATCCTCAGTTAGCTTCATTTTCCGGATGGACCATGTATAGTGCACTGGCAGGTGTTGTCACCACACAAGGAAATACAATCTTGCTGAATGTTTTTTTCGGTCCTCTGACGACAGCAGCTTTTGCCATATCACTACAGATTTCCCATGCTTTCCAAGCACTGAGCAACAGTATCGTGTTGGCTTTTCGCCCGGCAATGATCATATTGTATGCCGAGAAAAACTATGGCGGTCTGAATTGGCTGTTCGATGCCAGCAATAAATTCCTGCTATACTTGCTTCTATCCGTTTCTGTGCCCATAGCTTGCGAGATAAGAACCATTTTTAACTGGTGGCTGGGTCCTGTATCAGAAGAGACCATACTCTTTGCACGGCTCTTCATTATCTACATATTTTTGATGGTTATGCACAACCCGGTCACTACCATAGTACAAGCCACAGGACAGGTAAAGAAGTATACGTTTTACGTCGAGAGCATCATGCTGTTATGCCTGGTTTTTGCCTTTGTGGCTTTCAAAATGGGATGGTCATCATACTATGCCATCGTGTCGTTGATTGTGGTTTCAGCTATAGCCCATATCGTCCGACTAGTTATGCTCCATCAGCTGTATCCTAGCTTCCATGTGTCGCATTACATGCGGAGCATAGTCCTTCCGGCTGTGGCAATTACCATCGTCACCATAGGTATTACCTTGACGGCACATATATATACAGACAATGCCATAGTCCGTTTCCTTGCCGTCTTCTTTCTCTCACTTATCGTAACCTTAGGACTTGCCTATGCCATTGGCACCAACAAGACTGAAAAGCGACAAGTCAAGCAGCTCGTTCAACAACTTATAAACCGCAGAAGGATATGACTGGAATAGCGATTTGTGTGGTGTTTTTTGTCAACGTCCTGCTGGTCTATATTGAAGATTTGCTTGGAAAATACAGGCTCCCGACCTATATCGTCATTTGCTTAGCACTGATTTTGATTGCTGGCACCAGAATGGTGGGTGGTGACCCTGACTCTGCCAATTACGAGGAAACATTCATTACCATCCTGTCTGGAGGTGAAGAACCGCTTGTGGAGTATTCCTTCATACTTTTGTCAAAATTCGCCGCTATATTTGGCAAAAACATACATATCCTGTTTTTCATATATGCCATCTTAGGGGTATCGTTAAAATTCGTCGCTTTCAGGCAGTTGAGTGAATCGTGGTTTATGCCTGTATTCTTCTATATCAGTTACTTTTTCATTTTCCACGAATGTATGCAGATGCGTACAGGAGTGCTCTCTGCAATGTTCCTGCTGAGCATCAAGCCCTGGTGTGAAGGCAACAAGTTGAAAGCCTTTGGATATCTGCTGGTGGGATTCGTCTTCCACTATTCTGCCTTGATACTCTTCCCACTGTTGTTTTTAGGCAACAAGGTGATGACGTTTAAAGGGAGGGTATTCTGGGCTTTACTGATTCCTTTTGGCTATGTACTATTCTATGGAGGTTTTTCTTTCTTTCTGGACTTCAGCACCGACCTGCCCTATATCGGCGAAAAGCTAGCTGCCTATCAAATAGGAGTCGAAAGAGGACTGTCGCGACTTTTTGTCAACGTCTTCAGCCCATTGTTTTTGTTTACCGCATTCCTATATTACTACCTGTTATATTTCCAAGACACACTAGTAGAAAAGAACAAATATTATCCGCTGATGATAAAAATACTGGGGATAGGCATATTTTCCTATGTCGCCCTTGGTTCGCTACCTGCCATGGCACAACGTGTTAACCTGCTGCTGCGCATAGTTAGCATCATTCTGTATGCCAATGTATTCTACACGCTGTTGCCCCGTTGGGCAAATATCTCAATTGCAGCCCTCATCGCGTTCATTTTCCTGAACTATGCCGTACCTTCAGTCAGTTTCCACCTATTCTGGGATCCCGGCGAGTTCTTTTAACTAATTTCATTCCCTTATGAGCAGAATATTATACGCCATCAGAAACGAGCTGTACACCCGCTGCTATCGTCATCTCTTTGCCCAGTGGGGAAAAGGCTCACATATAGCTTGGAAAGCCCTCAGACTAGAAGGGCTTCCATACATCTCTGTCGGACAAGGCACACTCCTTGCCACTGGTATTCAGCTCACTGCCTGGGACCGTCACAATGGCAAACGCTTCACGCCATCGATCAGCATTGGTGACCATTGTACCATTCGCGAGAACTGTCATATCACTGCCATCAACAGCATTTCTATTGGCAATTACTTGCTGACAGGTACCAATGTACTGATTACCGACAATTCGCATGGCGAGGCTAGTCGTGAGCAGATGGGTATCCCACCGACACAGCGTCCCCTTTTCAGTAAAGGACCTGTCAAAATAGGCAATAACGTATGGTTAGGCAATAACGTATGGTTAGGCAATAATGTCTGTGTGATGCCAGGTGTGACTATTGGCGATGGAGCCATCATTGGTGCCAATGCTGTCGTCACCCACGACATACCACCCTATAGTATAGCAGGAGGCATACCTGCCAAAGTCATCAAACAACTATAAAGTTAAGAATAATGAGTATGAGACGAGTAGGTGTCATAGGCTGTTTTGACTTTGGGAAACCTGTTGGCGGACAACAGGTTAAGACACAGATAATAGGCAAAGAACTTAAACAGCATTTTGGCGATGATGAAGTAGTATTCTACGACACCCAGGGCAAATGGAGGTTCATACTTCGCATGCCTTTCGTAGTGCTGACAACACTCCTCAAGCACAAGAACATTGTCTTCATGCCTGGCGACAAAGGACTGCGCATCATGGTACCACTACTCATCGTGCTGAATTTCCTGTTCAGGCGGAAACTGCATTACGTCGTAATAGGAGGATGGCTGCCAGAATTGCTGGAGAGATATCCTATTCACAGATTCCTGCTGAAGAGAATCGACTGTATTTATGCCGAAACAGGATTGATGAAAGCTCAACTCGAAGCAGTGGGGTTCCATAACACCAGAGTGATGCAAAACTGCAAGCCCCTAGATATTCTTGAACCGTCGGAATTACCCGTTTTCCATTCCACGCCATACCCATTGTGTACTTTTTCAAGAGTCATCAAATCGAAAGGTATAGAAGATGCCATCATTGCCGTCAATGACTGCAACCGAAAACTTGGGAAGACTGTCTTCACACTGGACATCTACGGAATGGTACAGGAACAGGAATGGTTTGATACACTCATGAGCCAACAATCAGAAGAAATCAGATACCGAGGTATGGTAGGCTACAACCAGAGCACAGAAGTGTTACACCAGTATTTTGCGCTATTGTTTCCAACCTACTACCAAGGAGAGGGATTCGCAGGGACTCTCATTGACGCCATGGCAGCAGGAGTGCCCTCTATTGTGAGTGACTGGAGATTCAATGCCGAGATCATCACTGAAGGAAAGACAGGCTATGTGTTTACAACCCACTCTACTCAGGAACTGAGTGACATATTGAGAAGAATTGCCGACCATCCAGAGGTGATGACTGCTATGAGGAGCAACTGTCTGCAGGAAGCCAAGCACTATCTGCCGAATGTGGTCACCAGAATATTAACAGAACAAATCATATAGCATTATGAAACCACGCATCATAGGACTCTATTTACCCCAATTCCACCCTATCCCAGAGAATGACACATGGTGGGGAAAAGGATTTACAGAATGGACCAATGTCGTCAAAGCCAAGCCACTGTTTCGAGGTCACTATCAACCTCATCTCCCTGCTGACTTGGGCTTTTACGACCTTCGACTGCCTGAGATACGAGAACAACAGGCTGCATTGGCTCGCGAAGCAGGATTGGAAGGTTTTTGCTACTATCACTACTGGTTCGGCAACGGAAAGCAGTTGCTAGAGCGTCCGTTCAACGAAGTACTGAGTTCTGGCAAACCCGACTTCCCGTTCTGTCTCTGTTGGGCGAACCACGACTGGACCAACAAAACGTGGGTGAAAGGTTCCAGTCTGCGTCAGGACACCATGATCATGCAGATGCACTACTCTATGGACGATTATATCAGGCACTTCCATGCCGTACTGCCTGCATTTCAGGATGAGCGTTACATCACGATAGACGGCAAACCCATCTTTGCTATATGGGCCCCTCGCGACCTACCTGACGCCAGACAGTTTATAGACATCTGGCAGCGGCTAGCCCAAGAAAACGGACTGAAGGGTATACACTTTGTAGGCTATACACAGAATGCCTCCGGGCGTTCGGCAGAGAAAGGCAAGCTAAGTATGTGGAATGAGAATCAGGCTAAAGAGAGGTACCAAGAGATTCTGGATTTAGGATTCGATGCTGTCATGTCAGCAGGCTTGGGACGTGCTCAGACCATAGTTAGCGGGAAAATCAGAAAAGCACTATATATTGCCCGCTCACACACTTTCTTTCCTTCGATGCTACGTACCGATTATAGTAAGGTGATGCGTCACTACTATGTACCAGAAGACTCGTGGGAGAATGTTTATCCTACGTTGCTACCTCAGTGGGACCGTACACCAAGGGCTGGCATTAAGACCGACCCACTGACAAACAGTACGCCAGAGAAATTTCAGAAGACAATAGAAGAAGCCCTGCAGCTTATCAAGCAGAAGCAACCAGAGCATCAGGTATTGTTCCTTAAGGCATGGAACGAATGGGGAGAAGGCAACTATGTGGAGCCTGATCAGAAATATGGGCATGGCTGGCTGAAAGCTATCAGGAATGCCATTGACTTAAATAGCTGACTATTATGAGAATTGTCAATATATTCGGAGGACTTGGCAACCAAATGTTCCAATACGCACTGATGAAAGCGCTGGAAGAGAGGTTTCACGAACCCGTCTTGGCTGATGTCCATCTCTTTCATGATTACACCAGACACAACGGATTAGAGATAGAGCGTATCTTCCCTATCCAACTATCATTGGCTTCAAAGGACAGCATTCAAAAACTGGCTTTCTACGCACCCACTTACAACACACATAAACTGCTGAAATGGCTTCATATCAAAAAGCCTTCAACAATACAGGAGATACTATCTAAGCCTTTCCACGAGGATGTCTTCAGGATCCGTGACACTTATTACGATGGCTATTGGCAGGATCCTGAATATTTTATTAACATAAAACACTTGCTTTCTGAGTGTTTCACGTTTAAATTACCTCTCGATGGTAAGAACAAAGAAATCCATGATACCATTTGTTCCTCAGACTCCGTGGGTATTCACGTCAGACGTGGTGATTACCTGAAGAAAGCTCGCTATAGGGGTGTCTGCGACTTAGAATATTATACGCGGGCTATTCAACAAGTGCTACAAGAGATAAGACAGCCTCATTTCTATTTCTTTTCCAACGACATGGAATGGTGCAAGGAAAACCTAACCCCTCTTTTATCTCAGGACAAATATACTTTTGTAGACTGGAATAAAGGAACAGAAAGCTACATAGACATGCAATTGATGACGCAATGTAAGTCGTTGATTATTGCCAATAGCTCCTTCTCCTGGTGGGCAGCATATCTGAACAAGAGGGCTGAACTGATTATTGCGCCTAAAATATGGTTCAACACCACTCCCCCTATCAAGATACAACTTGACAGTTGGCAATTAATATAGCATTTGCAGGCTACGGTTTCATTTGATATACACGTATCCAGTCAAAACGAGTCTCGTAAACAGTATGTATGTTGGGACGCAGGTATTCATTCATGCCATTGTCACCCACACTTTGGTTGAGTAACAGATAGAAAGGACGGTCGAATGTCCATTGTCCCTCATCGATTTCCCTCCTGTCCGACGACTTACGGAACACACTGGTTACTATGCCGTCAATCGTCATTATCAGTTTCTCTGGTGTCCACTCCAGTCCATAGATATGCCATTTGTTGACATCTAAATTTTTGTTGATAGAAAAGGGGCGTCCCCTTTTAAGTGTTGCAGTCAGGTGGTTGTGTATTGTCTGGTGAGCGGAACCCTGATCGCCAAACATCTCTACGATATCAATTTCGCCATATTTGTTTGGATCTATCTTTGACGGCTTCATCCAAGCGGCAGGGAAATTGCCACGCTTCGTGTTGGTCTTCATCCGAACTTCCACCTTACCATACTGGAACGAGAACTTACCACGGGTCTCAATGGCACCTGTAAGCATTTTTGCAGTATCGTTTGGCTCGATGGTATTGGGGATTGCCCTACATACTAGGTGTCCGTTTCTTATATAGACAACGTCCTTGGAGTTGCTGATCCATCGGTTCCACCCTGCGTTATACCTGATGCAGCGCACCCACTTCGTCGAGTCCGGTTGACTTCCATTCTTCTGGTTGAATTCGTCACTGAACACTAATTTCCGCTCTCTGTCATCCGCATTTTGTCCTTTTGCGACAAAAGTATCGGAGGAAAACAAAAAAAGGAACAGCAAAGAATAGACTGCTTTTTTCATATTTCTCATCTTCATATAATTTGATACAAAGATACGAAAAAATTCCCATATTACAAAATTAATTCGTACCTTTGCAGCCAATTCATAAAAACGATGTCATGCAACAGGAGTTAGTTTCAGTTATCATGCCCACTTTTAATGCCAGCAAATATCTTGCTGACAGTATCGAGAGCATACTGGGACAGACCTATACCAATCTGGAACTGCTCATTACCGACGACAACTCATCCGATGAGACACGCAAGATACTGGATCAGTTTGCCCAAAAAGACTCCCGTGTCAAGGTGGAATACCTGAAGGAGAACTATGGTCCTGGCATTGCCCGTAACAAGTCTATTGAAAGAGCTGAAGGGCGCTATATCGCTTTTTGTGACTGTGATGACAGATGGCTCCCTGAAAAACTGGAGAAACAGATCAGGCACATGACACGAAAAGATTGCGCATTGTGCAGTTCTTCGTATCTGATCTGTGACGAGAATAATAAAATCACCGGCATCAACATCTCCCCTAAACACCTGACGCTCAATATGATGAAGCATGACAACAAGATTGGTTGTCTGACTGCCGTCTACGACATCAAGCGATTAGGTCATAAATTCTATATGCCCGCCATCCGTAAACGTCAGGACTGGGCTATGTTCCTGAATATCCTGAAAGAGTGCCAGATCTGTTTCTGCCTGCCTGAGCCTTTAGCATACTACCGTCAGCGCGACAATTCCGTATCCAGCAAGAAACTGTCGCTGGTGAAATACAATGTCAATGTCTACGAAACTGTATTCGGTTATTCAACCATCAAGGCATATCTGTACTTTTTCACCCATTTCATACCTACCTATTTTATAAAGGTTTGGAAACGTAAAAGAGATAGTCAGCGGTATCTGTCTTCAATTCAAGAGAGGGACACACAATAAATTGGCAGTTGATGCGTTATTGATGTAAATAAAATGCTGATGGAACAAAACTACACCTATATCTTTGATGGAATGAATGCTTTTGAACGGGAGGTTAAACGGTGGTTTGACTTTTTGTTCTCCTTTATATTTCTGATCCTTTCCTCCCCACTATTCCTCTATTGCTATCTTCGCATCAAGAAAGATGATGGAGGAAAAGTGATCTACAAACAGGAGCGTATCGGCAGGTTCGGACGTCCATTCTACATCTATAAGTTCCGCAGCATGAAAGAAGACGCAGAGAAGAATGGTCCCGAACTGTGTAATCAGGAAAATGAGGACCGCCTGACAGAAGCAGGGAAATTCCTCAGAAGTCATCATCTTGACGAACTGCCCCAGCTATGGAATGTACTCAAAGGGGATATGTCTTTCGTAGGTCCTCGCCCTGAGCGTAAATTCTATATCGACCAGATCATGAAACAGGACTGCCGATACAAATATCTCTACCAGATACGTCCGGGAGTCACCTCCTACGCCACCCTTTATAATGGCTATACAGACACGATGGAGAAGATGCTCAAACGCTTGGAGATGGACCTGGATTACCTCAAGCGCAGGTCCTGGTGGGAGGATTTGAAAATTATGTTCCTCACAGTGTTACAAGTCGCCAGAGGAAAGATATTCTAAGAAATAGTGCCTATGAACTACAAATCTATTGGCTTTGTTACCGCACTGCTCATATCATCATCTATCACAAGAGCACAGGACTCACTGGGAACCCAGATCACCTATGACCTGACGGCAGAGACTGCTGTAGGTACTGGCGATTATACCGCTTTCCAGTTAGCCACCAACCGCCATCACGTGCTTTCCACACGTCCTAACACTGCCTATCTACGGGGTGCCGTTCATGTGGAACATGCCTTTAATAAGAACTGGAAGTTATCAGGAGCTGTGGATGTGGTGACCTCCTTACATGCAGACCATAAGGCATACCTCCAGCAATGTTACGCCAATCTCACATGGAAATCGTTCTTCTTGGAGGCAGGAACCAGGGAACAGCAACAGGTGGTACGTGACAACCTCCTCTCCGTAGGCTCTTTCGTCAAGGGCACCAATGCCAAGCCCATCCCTCAGATACATATAGGTACCAATGGTTTCTGGACGGTTCCTTATACCAAGAGCTGGCTGCAGATCAACTTTGACTGCGGCTATGGTAAGTTCCTGGACAGCAAGTATCGTGAGGATAAATTCTTCCAGGCAGGGGATGTCAATGAAGCATATACCACAGGAGCCTATTATCACCAGAAGCAACTGTATTTCCGTAGTAACCCCACCAAACCCGTCTTCGTCACCATTGGTATAGAACATGCCGTACAGTTTGGTGGCACCCATCACAAGATGATCAATGGGGAACTGATATCCAAAAAGAAACCTACCAATCTGAAAGCGTTCTGGAAGGTGATACTCCCGTTGGGCGACAGCCACTATTTTGAGAATGAAGCTGGAGAAGACTGGGTTTATGGCAACCATATCGGCGTGATGACCTATCAGATTGGCTGGAATATCAATAAGAACCACCAGTTACAGGCATATCTCGACAATCCTTTCGAGGATGGTTCTGGTATTCGCAAGGGCAATGGATGGGATGGTCTCTGGGGACTGCAATACAGCAATAAGACACCTGGCAGACAGTATGTTCGAGGGGCTGTGTTCGAGTACTTCCAGACCACCAACCAGTGTGGTCCTTTGCATTTTGACGGTGGCGACTATCCCGAACCCTTCCGTAGCCAACTCAAAGACAAGGTGACTGGCAATGATAATTACTACAATCATGATTTCTACGACGGTTATTCTCATTATGGAATGACACCTGGCATAGCCCTTATCACCTCACCTATATATAATAAGGATGGATACACCTCCTATCGTGACACCCGTATCAAAGCATGGCATTTAGGGGTGAATGGTGAGATAACCGACCGTCTGTCGTATCTCGTGAAAGGATCCTACCGTGAGGGATGGGGCACCTACCATCAACCCCTTGCACAGAAGCACCACTCGTTCGATGCCATGTTCCAAGGCATCTACCAGTTAGGTCCCTGGCAGTTCTCTGCAGCCTATGCTTTCGACAAGGGGAATATCTACGGGGATTGTTCTACGTTTAACTTTAAAATTAACTTCCATGGCAAGATTCTATAAATACCTCATACACCACACCTCATACCTCATCCTTCTTACATCATCCATCATCCTTCTTACTTCCTGTCAGGAAGGCAGTGAGGCAGGTGACCTTCTCGGTCAATGGCGTATGAACAACACCGACAACCAATATATCAGTTTCTCGGGTGGTATAGTCTGGTTACAAGAGACTCCTGATAAAAAAGTTGGGGTCTTCGGCAACTTCCAACGCCAGGGTGACAGTCTTTTCATCCAGTGCTATTCCAGGGAAGCGTTGAAGAGCGACACCATCATGGTGGAGGAGTCTTTCGGTTTCAAACCTTTTAATAATATCCGTGTGAAGATAGAGGCACTCAATGGGGACATCCTCGTATTGAGTAAGGAAGGGCAGAAGTGGAACTTCTATAAATACTAAGGTACATCTTACATCTTACATCATCCATCTAACATCTTACATCTTACATCTTCACTATAGGGATTTCCCCCACACAGTTTAGGGGAAATCCTTTTTATATGCCTTATTTTCTTCCTACTTTTGCAGTGTAAAAAGTAATAAATGTCGAACATTAAAATATTTAGAGATATGAAGAAGATGATGATCGCCCTGGTAGCAATGCTGTTGGTAGCAGCAACGGGCAAGGCAATGAGCTACGAGCAGGCTCGCAACGAGGCCCTCTTCCTGACGGATAAGATGGCTTACGAGCTGAACCTGACAGAAGAGCAGTATGAGGCTGCTTATGAGATCAATCTCGACTACCTGATGGGAGTCACCAGTTATGATGATGTGTATGGCACCTACTGGGAGCGTCGTAACCTCGA
>ERZ809504.70-NODE-70-length-14634-cov-6.040812_pt1 | contig 14634 bp, 13 predicted proteins | sample MGYA00521273_ERZ809504 | MGnify/ENA primary metagenome ERZ809504 (study PRJEB31581, sample SAMEA3312979) | metagenome | study: EMG produced TPA metagenomics assembly of the PRJEB8939 data set (Metagenomic analyses of Rumen microbiomes reveals...
ATACTGAATTGTGCGATCGTGCCAATAAGTTGGGACGTGAGTTCTGTATTCAGGTAAAGGGTGAGGTCAGTGAGCGTCAGAGCAAGAATCCCAAGATGCCTACAGGTGATATCGAGATTCTGGTTCAGGAACTGAACATCCTCAGTGAGAGCCTCACACCTCCGTTCACCATCGAGGACAATACTGATGGTGGTGATGATATTCGTATGAAGTACCGTTATCTCGACTTGCGTCGTGCTGCTGTTCGTAAGAATCTCGAACTGCGTCACCGCATGACTATCCTGATTCGTAACTTCCTCGACAGCAAGGACTTCATTGAGGTAGAGACCCCCATCCTGATTGGTTCTACTCCAGAGGGCGCTCGCGACTTCGTGGTACCTTCTCGTATGAATCCGGGACAATTCTATGCGTTGCCTCAGTCTCCTCAGACACTGAAGCAGTTGCTGATGGTGTCTGGTTTTGATCGTTATTTCCAGATTGCCAAGTGTTTCCGTGATGAGGACCTGCGTGCTGACCGTCAGCCGGAGTTCACACAGATCGACTGTGAGATGTCGTTTGCAGACCAGGAGGATGTGCTGGAGATCTTCGAGGACCTCGCCCGCCATCTGTTTAAAGAGGTGCGTGGCGTGGAGCTGCCTAAGTTGCAGCGTATGACGTGGCATGAGGCTATGCGTCGCTTTGGTTCTGATAAACCTGATCTTCGCTTCGGTATGGAGTTCGTGGAACTGATGGATGTACTGAAGGGTACAGGTACGTTCCCTGTCTTCAACGAGGCTGAGTATATCGGTGGTATCGTGGTTCCTGGTTGTGCTGACTATACCCGCAAGCAACTCGACCAGTTGACGGACTTTGTGAAGCGTCCGCAGGTGGGTGCCAAGGGCTTGGTATATGTGAAGTTCAATACTGACGGCACGGTCAAGTCTTCTGTGGATAAGTTCTATACCCCTGAGGTATGGCAGCAACTGAAGGAGAAGACGGGTGCCAAGGATGGTGACCTCGTACTGATCCTCAGTGGTGACAAGGCGAATAAGACACGTGTACAGCTCTGTACGTTGCGTCTGGAGATGGGGGACCGTCTGGGCTTGCGAGACAAGGATAAGTTTGTATGCCTGTGGATTGTCGATTTCCCATTGTTTGAGTGGAGTGACGAGGAACAGCGTCTGATGGCTACGCACCATCCGTTCACCTTGCCAAATCCTGATGACATCCCCTTGCTCGATACGGCTCCTGAGAAGGTGCGTGCCGTTGCCTATGACTTCGTATGTAATGGCGTTGAGGTCGGCGGTGGCTCCCTCCGTATCCATGATGGCAAGTTGCAGGAGAAGATGTTCCAGATCCTGGGCTTCACCCCGGAGCGTGCTATGGCACAGTTTGGCTTCCTCATCAATGCCTTTAAGTATGGAGCACCTCCTCACGCTGGTCTCGCCTTTGGTCTCGACCGCTTTGTGAGCTTGATGGCAGGACTCGATTCTATCCGTGACTGTATCGCCTTCCCGAAGAACAATTCGGGTCGTGATGTGATGCTCGACGCACCAGGCGAATTAGACGCTAAACAGTTGGAAGAGTTGCAGTTACGCGTTGAACTAAGTTCGACTTCCTCCTTGTAAGGCAATAAAAGTGAATTTTTATTGCTCTTACTTCGTTCGTCAGTTGACTTACATCAAGAATAATTAAAAAAACATAACAAATACGCTGTGCACGGCAACAAGGAATATTTATTATTCCTAACTTTGCACTCGCAAAGAAGAAATTCTTAAAAGAACATTCAATAGCGTATTAATTATTAAAGTTATGGCAGAAAAGAAAACAACAAAGAAGGCCGCTGCTCCCGCAAAGGCAGCTGAGCCAAAGAAGGCAGCCGTTAAGAAGGCAGCTGCTCCTAAGAAGGCAGCTAAGGCTGGTGTAGCAGTTAATGCAGAGAATGCAGGTTTCAAGGCTGGTGATGTTTACCAGGCACTTGCTGCTGCTGAGAAGGCTTTGACCGTTAAAGAGATCGCTAAGGCAGCTAAGATCAGCGAAGAGGAGACTCTGCTCGGTCTGGGTTGGCTCTTCAAAGAGGGCAAGCTCGCATCTGCTGACGAGAAGATTACACTTGCTTAATCAAATCAAATGAAGCATAAAAGGGCTGGAGGCTTTAAAGGCTTGCCAGCCTTTTTTCATCCTTCAATCCTTCAATTTTAATCTTTCATCTTTAATCTTTCATCTCAATTGACTTACGATCAGCAGATATTGAAAGTACTCACCGAGGCAGGGGAGGGTGGTGTAAGCGTACAGGCGATTGCCAAGCATGTTTACAACATGAACTGTACCTTCTTCTTCCAACCGGACTATGAGGAAATCCGTACGTATATTCAACAATATCTGCTGCGCAACAGTAAGTCAGCACAGTCCATCATTGAGTCTACTGGCAGACGCGGTTATTATCGCTTGAATACGGAAGGGTCTGCCGATGCCCGCCAGATGATGCTCCAGTTCCGTGACGAACGGATGGAGGAAAAAGAAGAGGAGAAGCCCCAGCAGGACCTCTCCCTCAGTCTTTTTGATTAACCTCCTACATTATCCATCATCCATCATCCATCTAACATCTTCCATCATCCATCTTCCTTGCAGGGACACCTCCCACGATACAGTTGTCGGGTACGTCTTTCGTGACGACAGCACCAGCGGCTACCACCACATGCTTACCGATCGTCACACCAGGTAAGATGACAGCATTTGCACCTATCCATACGTCATCCCCAATCACTACGGGATTGGTGGAGATACCTTGTTCATCAATCCGCAAGGTGGTGTCTTTGAAATTATGGTTCAGGGCTGTAACGACAATACCTTGGGCAAGGTTCACATGACTGCCGATGGTCACAGGACCGATGATGGTGTTGTGAATGCCGATACGGGTGTCATCACCGATGATGACATCACCTACGGCATTATTGATACAGCAGAACGACTCTATCACGCTTCGCTTCCCTAATGAGAATTTACGATAGGGCGGGGTGTCCATCCGTACACTTGAATATATCTTCGAACCATATCCTCTGCGTTGGTAGAAAGGAGCGAGCATCCGGATATACCAGCGAGGGCGTGCGTCCCGTTGGTTCATGATGATATAATTCAACCATTTCTTCAGCCTTGGACTGTCTTTCAGTCCCTGCCGTATCGCTTCTTTGTCTTTCATAATAGCATGTCTGTTTTTATATATTGAGTTCTTCCTTTAACTTGGAGGCGATTTGGCGTGAATAGATTTCTGCACCATTGATGTTTACGTGGCCTGCATCATAGAATAACTCTGGAGAATGTAGGAAAAATGGGTTGTTATAATCAATGAAACAAGGGGCTTTATATTGTCTACATAATTCTTTGACAGCATTAACACATGGGAGGTTCTTTTGAGGAAATATGAGTAAACTGGGAGGGAAGCAGACACAGACTTTTACCCCTTTCTCATTACATTTATTAAAAATACGTATTAAACTATTCATTTTCCGCTCAGATGGGACATCAACGTTATCAACATGTTTTGTTGTTGGTGTTTGCGCAGGAACTACGTTTGCGTTAAATCCGTTGTCAGTATATTCAGCCTCTTCAATCAGACTATAGAGAAGTATTCGTACCCATATAGAATTGTATCTTAAGAAACTTGATTTATAAAGAAGCTTATTGTTTGATGACATGTTGTCAAAATGTTCATCAATGCTTTCATAACCGATATGATAGTAAGGACGTAAGACATCAAATAGCCCCTCTCCGATATTCTCCCCAACTTCTTCTGGTCTAATACCTAAAACAATCATCTTAGGAGTATATCGTTGTAATGCACAATCAATAACTGTTTCAAAAAAGATTAAATTTTGTCCTGCTGCCCCCCCATTATAGCATGATAGATTTGTACTATCTTCAATGATGGCAGGATCAATGCCGTCTTGTATGACACTATTACCAATGAGCAATATCTCTGCATCAGTTTGTCGTATCAGTTTGTCTAATGGCTGAAATCTCCCCGGCAGGTCATGTGTCTTTACGTAATTAGTAAAGCAAACACCAAATACCAAGTCAGAAATAATGACTATTGCAAGTGTGCAGGATAAGAATATTAATAGTTTCTTCATAGCTTAGAACTGGAAATAAATAAATTTACCACTATTGAACTCTGCACATAATAAAATGACAATAACAAGCAAAGCAACGGACGGGATACTAATCCATGGGTTACGATGATGTATGAGGGATAATTTTATATTAAACTCGTCCTTTATTTCCTTAACAAGTAGGATAAGTATCATTAGTAACGGTAAGATAATAGTTGGAAAACCTTCACCTTTGTAGAATGTCCCATGGTCAAATATAATTCTTTTCATAACACTAAATGCATCACTTAAAGTGTTTGCCCGGAAAAAAATCCATGCCCATGTGACTAAAATCCAGGTTATCAGAATGTTGATAACTTTGGGTATGAAAGATCTCTTACCAAAAAACTTCAAATATAATGTGTTAATGACAAGGAAGATTCCGTGGATTCCTCCCCACCAGATGAATGTCCAGTTGGCACCGTGCCATAAGCCACTTGCCAACATCGTTATCATAAGGTTGCTGCAATGTCTTAATTTGCTGCACCTGCTGCCACCCAGAGGGATATATACATAACTGCCAAACCACGAGGATAGTGAGATATGCCATCTGTGCCAAAAATCCCTGACGGATGTTGACAAATATGGATGGTTGAAGTTTTGCATCAAATGAAAACCCAAGCATCGTGCAGTTCCAATTGCTATCAGGGAATAACCGCCAAAATCACAGAATATTTGAAAGGAGAAGAAGACAGATGCCAATAGGAGACTGGAGCTATAGTGATTGGAAACGTTGTTGAATACAGCATCGACGTATGGTGATACATTTCCTGCTATGCATAGTTTCATAAAGAATCCCCAAAGCATCAGTTTCAGACCTTCAATAAATTGGTCTCCATCAAAATCATGACGGCTATGGAATTGTGGTAAGAGGTTCTTGGCTCTTTCAATAGGTCCTGCCACTAATTGAGGAAAGAAAGATACAAACAGGGCGTATGTGAAGAAGTTTTTTTCAGGTTTGATTTCTTGACGATAGACATCTATCGTGTATCCGATACTTTGAAAAGTATAGAATGAGATACCTACAGGCAATAAGAATTCAGAATAGGGTACATATAATCTCAAATTACAAAATAGTTCTATGCTGGAGATGGAATCCAGAGCGAAATTATAGTATTTGAAAAAAAACAGGATGAGAAGATTAATGACGATACAAATGCTGAGATGAAGACGCTTATGACCCTTGTTCTTGGCGATGTTAATACCACACGCCCATGTGGTCAATGATGTAAAAAGTATTAAGATAGCATATTTGGGTTCCCAACTCATATAAAAATAGTAACTTGCTAATAAGAGTAGGATATTTCTATACCTTTGTGGTACTCCCCAATACAAGATACAGATAATGGGGAAGAACAAAAGGAATGCCAAGGAATTGAAGAGCATAATTTGATATTTCTGATAGAAGTTCTTTGATTTTATACTTTTTCAAGTTACAAAATTACGTATTTTCTTCCATTATTCCAAAAAAAAAGCCTACTTTTGCAAAAAATATACTATATGAGAATATTGTTCCTCGTTTATCACGGTTTTGAGGATTATAGTGGTATCACCAAAAAGATCCACTATCAGGTTAAAGGACTGAAGGAGAACGGCTATGATACGCGTCTGTGCTATTATGACTTCTCTCCAGAAGGTCATCGTTGCCGGTATGTAGACGGACAGGTCATTGAGGACTATGGGACAGGAAAGTGGGCGGCAATTCGTCAACGCATGAGTTATGACTGTATCTATAACTATTGTGTTCGTGAGGGTATACAGTTGGTCTATGCTCGTTGTTTCATGAATGCCAATCCTTGGTTGATTCGCTTCTTTAAGAAATTGCACAAGGCAGGAATCCATGCGGTGACGGAGATTCCGACTTATCCGTATGATCAGGAATTTCGCACATTTGGTTGGAGAGCACGCCTGGGAGTGAGATTTGACCGAATGTTTCGTAACAAGGCATATCAATATATGGATGCCATGGTTACCTTCTCGGATGCCAAAGTGATCTTCGGACAGAAGACGATTAATATTAGCAATGGTGTCGACTTTGATAGCATTCCTCTCCATCAGCCATCAGCCATCAGCCATCAGCCATCTTCCCTTCATTTGATTGGAGTCGCTGAAGTCCATCCTTGGCATGCCTATGATCGTGTGGTGGCTGGTATTGGGGAATATTATGAGAGATTAGAGGTTAGAGGTGAGAGGTTAAAGATGCCTGATGTTTTTTTCCATATCGTGGGTGGAGTACATCCTGTCCACATGAAACAATACTTTACCCCCTTGATAGAGAAGTATCATTTACAGGACAAGATCATTTTTCATGATGCCATATTTGGTCAACAGTTAGACGATGTTTTCAACCAATGTCAGTTCGCCATAGGATCGCTTGGTCGCCATCGCAGTGGTATCACTGTGATAAAGACTCTCAAGAACCGGGAGTATGCTACTCGGGGTATCCCCTTCATCTACAGTGAACAAGATAGTGATTTTGACCATCAGCCCTATATCATCAAGGCACCTGCCGATGAGTCGCCGATTGACATCCAGCAGATTATTGGCTTTATGGCTGATTTTAACATGAAGCCTGAGGAGATTCGTAAGACGGTAGAACCCCTGCAATGGAAATACCAGATGCAGAAAGTGGTGGATGCGGTGTTTAAATAATGACTAAATTTTGAAATTCCAAATATTTGTTGTAATTTTGCTGAATAAAAAATGAATGTATGCAGAAAATAGATTTAAATGGAAAGACCATCTTGGTCACCGGTGCTGCTGGTTTTGTTGGCAGCAACTTAGTGAAACGCTTGTTCCAGGATGTGAAAGACGCTACCATCATTGGTATCGATAATATGAACGACTACTATGATGTCAGTCTCAAAGAATGGAGATTGAAGGAGTTGAAGACCCTCTCCAACTCCCCCTGTTTAGGGGGAGAGTCAGGATTAGGTGGGTCTTTCAACTTTATCAAAGGTGATATCGCTGACAAGGCAACCATTGATGATATCTTCGAGAAATATCATCCTGCAGTGGTAGTCAACCTTGCCGCACAGGCAGGTGTCCGCTATTCCATCACGAACCCTGATGCTTATATCCAGTCTAACTTGATTGGTTTCTACAATATCTTGGAGGCTTGTCGCCACTATCCGGTAGAGCATCTGGTATATGCTTCGTCGTCGAGTGTCTATGGCTCCAATAAGAAGATTCCGTATTCTACGGATGACAAGGTGGATAACCCCGTATCTCTCTATGCGGCAACGAAGAAGAGTAACGAGCTGATGGCGCATGCCTATTCGAAACTTTATAATATCCCGTCTACAGGACTCCGCTTCTTCACCGTCTATGGTCCTGCTGGTCGTCCAGATATGGCGTATTTCGGTTTTACCAATAAACTGGTAAAGGGTGAGACCATCCAGATCTTCAACTTCGGAAACTGTAAGCGCGACTTCACTTACGTGGATGATATCGTTGAGGGAGTTGTTCGTATCATGCAGGGAGCCCCAGAGAAGAAGGTGGGTGAGGACGGATTACCCATTCCTCCCTATGCGGTCTATAATATTGGTAATAACCAGCCTGAGAACCTGTTGACCTTCGTGGATATTTTACAACAAGAGTTGATTCGTGCCAAAGTTCTTCCAGCGGACTATGATTTCGAGGCACATAAGAAACTAGTGCCCATGCAGCCGGGTGATGTCCCCGTGACCTATGCAGACACCAGTGCCTTGGAACGTGACTATGGTTATAAACCCTCCACCTCTCTCCGTGATGGTCTTCGTGCCTTTGCCGAGTGGTATGCTGACTTCTATCAAAAAAAGTAGTTTATGGAAAATAAGCCTTTAAAAATCGTCTATTGCACTCCGGCTTTGTATCTGGCTGGGGGCATGGAGCGAGTGGTGACTTTAAAGGCTAATTATTTTGCAGACTACTATGGCTACGATGTGACGATTATTATAACGGAAGGAAAAGGTAAACCATATTTTTATCCGCTATCAGACAAGATAAAGGTAGTTAATCTTGACATTAACTTTGAGAAGCTATGGAATTGTGGACTGCTTAAACGGATTCTCATTTATCTTCCCAAACAATATCGGTATAAGAGACTGTTGAAACGGGAACTGATGCGTATTCGTCCTGACATTACGGTTAGTATGTTGCGTCGTGAGATTAATTTCATCAATGAGATCAAAGATGGAAGTAAGAAAATAGGGGAGATGCATATCAACCGTGCTAATTTCCGTAAGTTTGAGGCAGAGAAACATAATTTTATTAAGAACCTCTTTGCCAGGTTCTGGTCAGGTAGTCTAGTGTCGCATTTGAAAAAACTCGATCGTTTTGTTGTATTGACAGAGAAAGACAGGGAGGCATGGACAGAGTTGGATAATGTGGAGGTCATCCCCAATCCTTCTCCTTTTATGCCTTCTCAGGTAAGTCCTCTTACGGAAAAGAGTGTGATAGCCGTCGGACGTTATTCTCATGAAAAAGGTTTCGACTTACTGTTACGGGCATGGGCTGAGGTGGAGAAACAATGTGCTGACTGGTATCTGGATATCTATGGTGACGGTGATACCACTTCCTATGAGAAACTTATGGATGAGTTAGGGATAGACAAGCGTCGCTGTCGGTTGAATGGTCGTACCAATGATGTTGAGTATGAATACTGCCATAGCAGTCTTTTTGTGCTTAGCTCGCGCTTTGAGGGTTTTGGCATGGTCATCGTTGAGGCGATGGCATGTGGACTACCTGTCATTGCTTTCGATTGCCCGTGGGGACCTCGGGCTATCATCAAGGAAGGTGAGGATGGCATTTTGGCAGAGAATGGCAATCCTTCTGCATTGGCAAAAGGATTGATTTGTTTGATGGAGAATGATACAAAACGTATGGCAATGTCCATAGCTGCTCAGCGAAATGTTCAGCGTTTCACTATTGATAAGATTGCTCAACAATGGAAGTTCCTTTTTGAGAATTTAGTTACTAACACAAGTTTATAACTATATGAATACCTATGAAGTAACAATAGGAATACCTGTCTATAATGCAGAGAAGTATATCCAACAGTGCTTGGAGTCAGCATTAACACAAACGTTTGACAGTATAGAATATCTTGTGCTTGATGATTGCGGGACAGACAGCTCTGTGGAGATTGTGCGTAAATATCAACAATCCCACCCTCGTGGGAAAGATATCCGTATAGTTCATCAACCTCAAAATATGGGCATAGGTGAAGGAAGAAACCGTATCGTCAAAGAAGCTCAAGGTCGTTATTTGTTTTTTCTGGATGCAGATGATACAATCTCATCTAATGCCATTCAATTACTTTATGATGCTGCACAAAGTTATAACGCTCAGGTTGTTTATGGTTCTTATAAGAGAATTGAGCTTTTTAATGAAAAGGAGAAAGAAATACTATATAGATATTCAGCAATACAATTTTCAAATAAGGATGAATTTCCCTCTTGGGTATATCGCCGTTATGATGGTATTCAAGCTACCATTTGGAATATTTTAATGGATTTGGATTTTTTACGAAAATGTAATTTGCATTTCGAGCCTATTTCTTATTGGGAAGATTTCATGTTCATGATGTTATTTCCTACTTTTGTTACTCGAGCAATTTTATTACCAGATATAACATATACCTATTATTGTCGTAACCATTCTTTATCGAACTTTCAGCATCGCAGTCAAATAAATAAAGATGAAATAGAAATGACGTGTAAAGCAATTAGTCATGTTAAGATTCAAATATCTTCTTTATGTGATAAACGCTATTATCCTTGTTTATTCAATAAAATCATGATGACGAATTTTTACGTGGCTTGCACAATCTTAAAGAATAAAAAGATTATTAATCCATCTTTTTCTAATCGAGAAATTCATAGATTGTTGCAATTCCCATTCTCATTTATGCAATATATGAAATCATTTGGAGGACTCTATTCTAACATGTTTTTTGTCATATTGAGTAAGTTCCCACCTGTGATATCTGTGAATATTATTAAGCTATTAGGTAAGTATAAGGGATTGATTTAACAATTTTATAATTCAAAACTATATGAAGACTTACGAAGTAACAATTGGAATCCCAGTCTACAATGTAGAAAAGTATATACGTCTTACTATGGACTCTGCAATGGCACAGACCTTTGAAAGTATTGAATTCTTAATATTAGATGATTGCGGTACGGATAATACAATGGATATTGTTCGTGAATATCAGAATAACCACCCCCGTGGCAAGGATATTCGTATTGTGCGTCAGCCACAAAACAGGGGATTGGGGTGTGCCCGTAATAGAATTGTGGATGAGGCACAAGGGACTTATCTTTATTATTTGGATGGAGATGATGCTATTGAGCCACAGACTATTCAATTGCTCTATAATAAAGCAAAGGAATTTGATGCAGACATGGTGTATGGAAGTTTTAAACGCGTGTTTACAGAAAACGATGTGGTTGTAGACACCATCCTTTATCCTTATCCTTATAAGATTTTTTGTGAACCAGACGAATATGCGTGTTATGCCTATGATAGAAAGGTGCAGACCATGACATGGAACTTTCTTATAAAGGTGGATATTCTTAGAAAGAATCATTTACGAGTTGCTCCTGTAGGTTACGGTGAGGATTTTACCTTTACGGTTGATTTGCCCACTTATGTTACTCGTGTTATATTACTCCCAGACATTACTTATAGTTATTATGTACGTGATGTCAATATTCACAGGTGGGATAAAAATGTTACACGTGAGATGATGGATGCTTATATTAAGACAATTGATGAGAAAAAACGCAGAACATTTTTAAAAGATAAGCCTTATTATGCTCGTCGATGTGAAATGTTATTAATGTATGATTTTTCTTTTCTTAAGGAAATCATGAAGCGTCGTAACCAGTTATACCCCCGATATACTAATAGAGAACTGCGCAATGTTATGTGGCATCCGATGTCATTGATGGAAATATTGCATTCGCAAGGTAATCGAATAAAGATTTTTGGTGCGTATCTTGTCAATCGGCTGCCTCCTGCTATTGCGGTCTTTGCTATTAGGTTCGCTATCAAGATTATGCTCCGATAATATAAACCTAACTGTTTTTCTAAAAAATAACCTTTTTTTCTTCCTTTTTTTGATACTCTGAGAAATATTATGTATCTTTGCAGTAAAGCAAATGAAATATGGTATGGACCAACTAAAAGTATATTTCGTATTTTTTATCAAGTAGACAATTATGAGGATTAATATGATAATTTGATGAAGAATTAATGAAACTTGTATATTTATATCATTCTTTAGCTGTCTGGGGTGGTGTGGAACGTATCTTAGTAGATAAGTTGAACTACTTGGTTCGTCATTATGGCTATGAGGTATATATGATAACCTCAGATCAAGGTCATCATGAAATCCCTTACGCTCTAGACGAATGGGTACATTTTATAGATTTGAATATCCGTTTTCATCAACGGTATAAGTATAGATGGTGGCGTAGACCTTTTATATATCGCCTATTGTCGAGGAAATATCACAAACTCTTAGAGGAACAATTGGAGATCATTCTGCCTGATGTGATGGTGTGCACATCTGTTCAGGATGTAAAGCCATTGCTAAAGATAAAAGGAACTACTCCTCTTGTAGTAGAGTCTCATATTAATTTTATGCATCCTGATTCTTTGTTACATCGCGTTCAAAAGTGGATGAATAATTATTGGATTGGTAAGGCTGAAGCTGTTGTGACATTGACAAATGGGGATGCGGAGCTTTGGCATCAAGTGAGCAATCATGTACATATCATTCCTAATATGGTACATCTCAATGATACTAATCTATATAGCGATTATACGGCAAAACATGTTCTTTTTGTAGGAAGGTTTGAGGAACAAAAGAATATTGGTGAGTTAATCAGTATATGGAAATTGGTACATCCGAAATTCCCTGACTGGAAATTAGATATGTATGGTGATGGAGCACTATGGGAGAAGTATAAGCAGGATGCGGATGCTCTGAATGTCAATATTGAGATACATAAGCCTACTGCTCAAATCATGAATGTCTATTGTAACAGTAGTGTTTTTGTTTTAACTTCTCTTTATGAACCGTTTGGCTTAGTCATTCCTGAGGCAATGAGTTGTGGATTACCGGTTGTTTCCTACGATAGCCCTTATGGTCCTGCCAGTATCATCTCAGATGGCGAAGATGGCTTCTTGATTCCCATGCATCATCAACAAGCATTTGCTGATCGTTTATGTCAGCTTATGGGTGATGAGGAGTTGAGAAAGAAAATGGGTCGGCACGCCATAGTGTCTTCCCAACGTTTCTCCGCAGACAAAATCATGCCGATGTGGAAAGAACTCTTTGAAAAATTAACCTTATCGTAAACAATTATCGTATTTATGATAATCATATTTACGACAATCGAGAAATGGTTAGCGTAACAAGCGAAAAATGATAAAAATCGCTTAGTTCAATCACCTTTTTTCCTTTTTTTTGGTTAGTCGACTAAACGATTTAAGTATAATTGGATAATGAAGTTAACCTTTCTTTCCTAACATCCAGGGCATTTTCGATTGGAAGAAGAGAATGAGGGGGTAGAGGAGGATAGTGACGAGGAGTCCTAAACCGTATGCCTCAAGTGGGGTATAGATGTAATCTGTCGATACATGGAAGATGGGCTTGAGGATGCCGTAGCGGATAAAACCAACCATCATCCAGTGGAGTCCGATGAATGCCATCGTACCATTGGAGTAGTTGATGACAACCTTGGAGCGAATGTCATTCAATAACTTGCAGAAATAGATAAAGGCAAGCAAGCCAAATAGGACGGCAGGGAAATAGGAAATCATGTGCATCGTAAAATTCTCCTCGCAGCCTGCGTGGTAGTCGAAGAGGATGATACTGATGATGAGCGTGATGATAAACCATCCGATATCTTTCTTGAACTTGCAGGTCTCAAAAGCATGGTATCTGCGACAGAGGTATCCCATATAGTAGAAAATGAGGGACTTGGCAATGCCAATAACGACAAAATGTGCAGGAATATACCCAGCTTTGTGGGCAACATAGATACCCATACCTGCTATACAGAATCCTCCCATCAGCCATGATCCATGTTTTATTTTAAAACTTAGATCCAGTATCAGATGCATGATGAAAAGTGCGGCAATAAACCAAGTGACGGGGTTTAGCTCTTCTGCAAAATGGTTATTTGCTTGTAAGAGTAAAGCACCGTAAATCGGTCGCAAAGATTCCGCAAAAGTGGGCATGGTGTCATGCTCACTATAGAATCTAATCAACCAATAGGGGTAGAACAGGATATTATAAATAATGTATGGGATACCTAACTGATATCCGTATTTTTTGACTTCTTCTTTCAGATTGGTACGCTCCTTTTTCAAATAGCCAGCGTTGAACATCAGACAAGCAAGAAGAAATACCTCAAACCAGGTGACTGGCTGGTCACCTAATGCGTGAGGTATGTGGACAGGGATAACCAGTGTGACACTGAGGAACTTTGCCCAATCCATCCAGTTGATTCTCTCTAACATGTTACAAAATTACAAAAAACTCTACACTCTACACGTTAAACTCTAAACTTTTTTGTATCTTTGTGGCGAAAACAAAAATTATTGTTATGGCAGAATGGTATGAGAAATATCTGAGCATCTATGATAAACCTTTCAGTGAGGTGCCGCAGGAAGTGATTGATGGAACCCGTGAGCGAATGAGAAGGCTGCAGAGTCAGGAGCCTGTTGCCTCTATTGTCATTGTCGCCTATAACGAGGAGAAGCATCTGCCGGCATGCCTTTGGTCTCTGAGTGAGATCCAGTGTAAGTATCCGGTGGAGTTTATCGGGGTGGATAATGAGTCAAAAGACCGTACGGCGGAAATTTACGAGAAGATGGGTGTCACCTATTATACAGAACATCAGCACACCTGTGGCTATGCCCGCCAGTGTGGCTTGAATCATTCGAAGGGTAAGTTCTATATGTGTATAGACTCCGACACTATCTATCCTCCTCATTATTTTGAGGTGATGATTGACCATCTGATGCAACCTGGTGTTTCGGCGGTAGCTTCTCTGTGGAGCTTTTATCCTAACGAGCGTTTTTCCACGTTTGGGTTGAAAGTCTATGAGTTCTGCCGTGATATCTATCTGAGGATCCAGAGTGTCAATCGTCCGGAGTTGAGTGTACGAGGTATGGCTTTCGGTTTCTATGCTGAGTATGCTAAAAAGGAAGGCTATCGCGTGGAACTGCTACGTGGTGAGGATGGCTCCATGGCACTGGCGATGAAAAAATATGGTAAGATCAAGTTTGTTTATGACAAGCGGTGCCGGGTGATAACCAGTTACAGTTCCTTTAAGGAGAGTTCTTTAGCAAAGGCAATGTGGAATCGATTGAAGTCATATGGTATCTTCCGTCTTTTCTATAAGACGGATCACTATGAGGATGCCAAAGACAACTTTTTAAAATGAAAGATTAAAGATTAAAAATTAAAGATTCCTAGTACTTTTTCTACAATAGGTGACAT